>Ga0224495_10000988_pt1 | contig 21088 bp, 20 predicted proteins | sample SF_Jul11_sed_USG_FD_168128 | JGI IMG/M metagenome (GOLD analysis project Ga0224495, IMG submission 168128) | Sediment microbial communities from San Francisco Bay, California, United States - SF_Jul11_sed_USGS_4_1 | ecosystem: Environmental > Aquatic > Marine > Sediment | place: USA: California...
TGTCTGGGACGGCTTCGCGTCAAAGCTTGAAGTGTTCTCCCAGATATACTTTCCTTACGCCCTCATTATAGATGATTTCATCCGGCTTGCCTTCGGCCATTACTGAACCGGCATTGATGATGTAGGCGCGGTCACAGATACCCAAAGTTTCGCGCACATTGTGGTCGGTGATCAATACCCCTATATTGCGTTCCTTTAGGAAGCGAATAATTTTCTGGATATCCAGCACAGCGATGGGATCCACGCCGGCGAACGGTTCGTCGAGCAGAATGAAACGGGGATCGGTTGCCAAAGCGCGCGCGATTTCCACGCGCCGCCGCTCGCCTCCGGACAGGCTAATCGCCGGATTGTTTCGGATATGAGTAATATGCAAGTCTTCCAGCAATCCCTCCAGGCGGCTCTGTATATTGTCAACGGAAAGTTTCTGCAATTCCAGCACGGCGAGAATGTTCTGCTCTACCGTCAGTCGCCTGAAGATCGACGCTTCCTGAGGCAGATAACCCAGCCCCAGACGAGCGCGGCGATGTATTGGCAGATGGGTGATGTTTGTATCATCGATATAGATATCCCCTCCGTCCGCAGCGATCATGCCGACTATCATATAGAACGTGGTAGTTTTCCCCGCGCCGTTTGGGCCGAGCAGACCAACCACCTCGCCGCTTTTCAGCGACAAGGAAGCATCCTGTACCACGGTGCGTGAACCGTATTTCTTTTTCAGGCCGACAGCGCGCAATTCACTCATGTATATTCCCGGGAGTAAGGGTTTTGCTGGGTACGATGGGCAGCGATTCCTGGGCGGGCGGTGTTGGCCCATCTGCTTTAGGTTTTGGTTGCAACACTGCGCGAACCCGTTGCGATGGAGCATCTTTCGAGCTGGCGCTGCTGCTTACCTGGAAAGTTTCTGTCTTCATGCTGTAAGTGATGCGGTCGCCGCGCACTTCGTCCCGTTCGCGCCTGACACGCGCCTGCACATAGAAATCCACCATTCCGCTGCGGGTGTCGTATTCAATTCGTTCGCCATTTCCTTCCACATATTCTTCTGACCCTTCATGTTTTTGTTTGAAACTGGCGGTATTCCCATGTGCCGTAGCCTGTTTGAAGCCATCTTTGTGCTTCACCAGCTCAATCTTGTCGCCGCGTATCTGCATGGTACCCTGAGTCAATCGCACGCTGCCAATGAAAGTACTGGTTTGATGGGTATCGTCAATCAGCGCCTCGTCTGATTCCAGCAGCAGCGGTTTATCGCGGTCTGCGCGATCGGCAAGGCTGGCTGGTGCGCTGAGCAACAATATGGCCGTCAAAAGGAGTTTTTGCCAATACTGAAAGTTGGTTTCATTGTTGCTGAGCCGAATGCTTGCGTCCAGCAGCAGTCGCGGCTGAGCGTTCTTCACAATCGATGTGATTGGTGGGCAGCCCTTGAAATTTTCCGCTGTCTCAATCTGGCCGACAAAACCAATCACGGGGAGGATGCCCGGTGGTTGCTTATTTTCCCGGTGGCACATATACACTTCTTACATTGGATAGCAGTTTGATGCTGCGAGTTTTGTTGTTTAGTTCCAGACCGATCGCAGTTACAGTGGTATTTGCATCGACAAGTGTGACAGCCCGGTTCGAATTCACCATATCCTGATCAGGGATGAAGTGCAGATACTCGGTTTGCAGCCTGAACCGGTCTTGTTGTATACCTGCATCACGCAGCACTTCGACGTCGCCCTCCAGAAATAATTCGTCACTTTTGCTAGAGATGGTGCCAGTTCTGGCGGTTGCGAGCATTGTTGGTCGATTTTCAGCCAGCAGAGTAACGCGCGGTGCTTCCAGTATGGTACTGTCGTCATCCGGGTAATGGAGCATCCTTTTCGCGCTCATGATGAAGTGCGCCGTCCCCTGCCTATTCAGCCTGACCGCGGAAAAGTTTTCCACTATCGAGTCCGGGTCGTGGCGTGTACTGCTGTCCGGCTTGGGGGGTTCAGGCTGTACCTGCTGGTTCAGCCAATAGGTTGCCCCGAGCAAGCCAAGCAGGGGTAACAGCGGCAGCCAACGGCGGACACGGGTGGCAAAACTCATTGCAAATAGGGAGCCAGTTGCTTATCCAGCGTGCCTTGCGCCGACATGATCATTTCGCAGGTTTCACGCACTGCGCCATGTCCGCCATTGCGTTGCGTTATGTAATGGGAATGCTCGCGTACCAGCAGAGGAGCATCCGGTACGCTAATCGCCATTCCAACATGACGCATCACGGTGAGGTCTACCACATCGTCGCCCATATAGGCAGCGGCATCACGCGGAAGCTTGAGTTTGTTGAGCAATTCGACCATTACTTCAAGTTTGTTTTCCACGCCTTGATAGACATGTGATATACCCAAATTTTGGGCGCGGGCTGTGACGCAGCGTGAAGTGCGTCCAGTGATGAGGGCGATTTCCACTCCGCTGGCGCGCAGCATTTTCAGGCCATGCCCGTCCTGAGAGTTGAAGCGTTTGTACTCTTCGCCTGAATCGGAATAGTACAACCCGCCGTCGGTCATTACGCCATCCACATCAAACGCGACCAGGCGTACCAATTTTGCGCGGCTTGTCAGCATGGCTCTCTCCTAAATATATCGCAGGGCGAACGCAGTTCTGTCGCGCCCACGCGGATAAACAACATGGGCAGAAATATCTGCCCGCACTACAAAATCAAATTACTTTGGCATGCAGCAGATCGTGCATATTAAGCGCGCCGACCAGCTTGTTATGCTGATCCACAACCAGAATCTGGTTGATGTTGTATTGTTCCATTCGCTGCACTGCTTCGGCGGCCAGGCTGTCCGGGTTGATGCTGCGCGGGTTGGCAGACATCACGCTGCGTATTGGCGTGGCGTTGAAATCCAGTTTCTTTTCCAGTGTGCGGCGCAAGTCTCCGTCGGTGTAAATGCCCAGCACATGCTGTTCGGCATCCACGATGGCCGTCATGCCCACGCCTTTTCTGGAGATTTCCAGGATCGCGTCGCCCAGCATTGCGTTTTCTCTGACCATGGGTAAGCGCTCGCCGCTACGCATGATGTCGCGCACGTGGGTGAGCAACCGCCGCCCCAGACTGCCGCCCGGATGCGAACGGGCAAAATCGTCAGCGCCGAAACCTTTGGCATCCAGCAAGGCTACAGCCAGTGCATCACCCAGTGCCAAGGCCGCAGTGGTGCTGGCAGTGGGGGCCAAACCCATCGGACAAGCCTCCTTGTCCACGGCTGCATTGAGATGCACATCGGCTACTTTGGCCAGGCTCGACGCAGGATTGCCGGTCATGCTGATCAGTTTGGCGCCCTGACGTTTGATGGCGGGTACGATGGTCATCAATTCCTGGCTCTCGCCGGAATAGGATAATGCGATGATTACATCTGCGTGGGTGATCATGCCCAAGTCGCCATGGCTGGCTTCGCCCGGATGCACGAAGTAAGCGGGGGTCCCGGTGCTGGACAGGGTTGCGGCAATCTTTCGTGCAATATGCCCTGACTTGCCCATGCCGCTGACGATGACACGGCCTTCGCAACACAGGATTACATCAAGCGCACGCAAAAAATTCTCATCAAGACGCGTGGCGAGTGCTTGCACGGCGGAAGCTTCGATGTTCAACACTTCGCGTCCAAGATCGAGTGCGCGCGGCGCGGCGGAAAGGGCTTTGTTCATTACGGCATTATAACAGCGGCAAATAATCGGGGTGTACGTAACCGGCAGCAGGGAAGTTTTGCAAACTTGGCATTAGTGCGGCATTATCGGGGTGGGGAAACACACACTCAATTTAGACATGGAAAGCTCGCTCTCGCTGGTTCTTATCCTGCTCGCCACGGCCGTGATGGTGGTGGTGTTGTGCCGCATCCTGCATTTGCCGGTAATGCTGGGCTATCTGGCGGTTGGCATCCTGATCGGACCGCACGCCCTGGCGTGGATACCGGATGCAGTGGAAACCCAGCATCTTGCGGAATTTGGCGTGGTGTTCCTGATGTTCAGCATCGGCCTGGAATTCAGTCTGACGCGTTTGACGGCGATGAAACGCACGGTATTTGGTCTGGGCGCTGCACAGGTGATTGTTACGATACTGCTGATCATGGCGGTTGCGGTCGCATTTGGTCTGGATTGGCGCACAGGCCTGGCACTGGGCGGGGTGCTGGCGATGTCCTCTACCGCCATTGTCAGCAAGATGCTGGTCGAGCGCGCCGAACTGAACTTGCCTTATGGACAGCAGATGATGGGTGTGCTGCTATTCCAGGATCTTGCCGTAGTGCCGCTGTTGATCATCATTCCTGCTCTTGCCACGAGTCCCGACAATCTTCCCGCTACGCTCGCTTTTGCGACTATCAAGGCGACCGTGGTACTGCTGGTGCTGCTGGTGTTCGGGCAGCATTTGATGCGCCCCTGGTTTCACCTGGTCGCGCGGCAGAAATCATCGGAGTTGTTCATGCTCAACGTGCTGTTGATCACGCTTGGCCTGGCATATTTCACCGAACTGGCGGGTTTGTCATTGGCACTGGGTGCGTTCGTGGCGGGTATGCTGATCTCCGAAACAGAATACCGCTATCAGGTGGAAGAGGACATCAAGCCGTTCCGCGACGTTTTGCTTGGCTTGTTCTTTGTCACGGTCGGCATGAAGCTCGATCTGGGCGGCGTGGCGGGAGACTTGGGTTGGATACTGCTGGTGTTACTTGCGCTGATTCTGTTCAAGGCATTGATCGTGGCAATATTGGCGCGTCTCCTGGAGGGGGATTGGGGCGTGGCATTGCGCAGCGCCATTGGTTTGGCCCAGGCTGGTGAATTCGGCTTCGTGCTGCTGACGCTGGCGGATGGCGCGCACTTGCTCAATGGCGCGACCATGCAAATCACTTTGGCAGCGATGCTGCTCTCGATGCTGATCGCCCCATTTTTGATCCAATACGGTGAAGCGATTGCAAGGCGGTTCTCCGCTGCCGAGTGGATCAACCGTGCGATGCAGATGCACCAGATCGCGATCCAGAGCATGGGCAGCAAAGGGCACGTGATCATATGCGGCTACGGCCGCAGCGGCAGCACGCTGGCCAGCTTTCTGGAAGAGGAAAAACTGAGTTTCATTGCACTGGATCTCGATTCGCGCCGGGTAAGGGCGGCGCTGGCGGCAAAGAAAAGCGTGGTGTATGGCGATGCCGCCAAGCGTGAAGTGCTGATGGCTGCAGGCTTGATGCGTGCCAAAGCACTGGTGGTTTCCTACCAGGACAAGCATTCCGCGCTGGCTATCCTGCGCCATGTCAAGGAACTACGCCCCGATTTGCCGGTGGTGGTGCGCACCAACGATGATACTCATGTGCAAACGCTGAAGGACGCAGGCGCGGCTGAAGTGGTCGCCGAGGTACTGGAGGGCAGCGTGATGCTCGCCTCGCAGGCATTGCTGATGGCGGGAGTGCCGCTCAGCCGCGTGGTACGCCGTGTCCAGGAAACGCGCGCGCGCCGGTACGCGGCGTTCAGCGGCTATTTCCGCAGTGCCCAATACGAGTTGGGCGAGGACAGCGAGAACCTGCAGCCGCGTTTCCTCAGCGTGTTGCTCAAGGAAGAATCCGCGGCAGTGGGCAAGAGATTGCGCGAGATGGATCTGGATGCCTTGAACATCGAGGTGAACGCGGTGCGCCGGCAAAACGCGCATGGTGCGTTGCCCAGCGAAGAAATGCTGTTGCAGGCCGGCGATGTGCTGGTGCTGTTCGGGTTGCCAGACGCATTGCAGCAGGCCGAGCTCAGGCTGCATCAGGGATAACGTATCGCGGGTGACTGCGGTAGTCGCGGCTGCGCCGCTTTGATAATAGCTGCGCAGATAAAATATTGCCCCCGGTTTCTGAAGCGCAATAAAAAAGCCCGCCGAAGCGGGCTTTTGGTCACGCCGGGTGAATGTTAGTAACCCATGCACACCAGGTAAGTGGTGTCATCATTTATACCTCCTGGACCTGAAGCCGGTATTGCTGCAGTTGCAACAGTAACTCCTTCGGTAGTTACCATCACCGAGCCGTTAGTGGTATCACCGTTATCCAGCGTGGTATCAAGCTGCTTGGCGAATTTGCCGGGAATACCGTTGGAGCAGACGATGTAGGTCCCTTTTAAATTGATAATTGGAGTCTGAGCAGCGTTGGAGATGCCGATTTTCCCGCCTACGGCATTGGTGGGCAGGTAGTCGAGGGAGGTTTGATCGGTCGAGCCTGGGCCAAAACCGGCCAAACGGATGTGTTGCCAGAACAAGTGGCTCTCATCGGTCTGATTCGCGGGCTTCCACAGCCCGTCAATGACACCGTTGCCTTGTTTGGTGGCTGGTGTGCTTGCCAAAACGCCGGATACATGGATTTGTACTTTGTCATCATCTCCAGGCAGGGCCTTGTACTTGTCCTGGTAGCCGTAGATGTATACCGGGATGTTCTTGAAATCGCCTGCGAGGTTCTTGACCCTGGCGCTGTTGATTAGCTCTTGACCTTTCAGTACGCCGCCGAGCAGCAGGCCGATGATTACCAGCACGATGGCGATCTCGATCAAGGTAAAGCCGGATTGGTTGCGTTTCATTATGGTACCCTCTTATCTGTGGTTGGAAATGTTACGCTGGGTAATCACGCAAGTGCCGTGCCAATGTTGCGCCGGAATTATTTTTTCCTACGCCTTTATTAAAAAATAAATATAAAACAATATGTTGGCATAATAAATGGCCCGCCTGAAAGGCATGCTCCGGATTTGCTGAATAATTTCAGCTTGCCCGGTTGGGAGAGTTGACGAGATGCCGACAGGGGGGGTGATAGGGCAATGACAAAATGTTGACATTTTTCCTGAAAAATCGTTTGCGTACAGGCCGCTGGTTGTTGCTGTTGATGCTGGTGCTATTGCACGGCGCACTGTTGTTCGGTGTGGGCAGCATTTGGATACACCCTTTGTTGCTTGCGCATCTTGGCTTATTCCTGATCTGGCAACCCATTTGGCGTGGCGATAATGAAGCGGGGGGTGGCGCTCTGGTGTTCATCGTGCTGGCGGCGGTGATAGCGGTGTTCTGGCTGTCCTGGTGGGCGTTGGCTTTTTGGCTGACCGGACTGTTTGGCCTGGTTGGTTCGCGCGTGTTTGCCTTTCGCGATCGCTGGACGCGGTTGTTATATCTGGCGGTAATGGCTTACTTGCTTGCTGTGTTGCTGCTCTGGGTGGCGCCCAATTTATTTGCCGGACAATATGCCGCAGTGACTGAGCAGGCGGAATCCGGCATTGAGGTGGGGCGGTTGCTGATGTGGTACATGCTCCCCTTGTTGCTGGTCATCGTGGTCGTGCCGTTCGGCAATGAACAGAGCGAAAGCGCTCAAGTGCTGGACTTGATTTACAGTCTGCTGCTGTTCATGCTGCTGGCCTTGGTGGTGCTGGGCAGCCTGGCGTTCATGAATCTGGGACATCTGAATTACTTCGAGGCTTTGCTGCGCACACTGTTCCTGACGGGATTGGTGCTGCTGGCCCTTGGCGGATTGTGGAATCCGCGTTTCGGTTACAGCGGTTTGCAGGTGATGTTTTCGCGCTACTTATTGAATGTCGGCACGCCGTTCGAAAGCTGGCTCTCCAGATTGGCAGAAGCTGCGCAACGGGAACCCGATGCGGCGGCCTATCTGAATCACGCCGTTGAACTGCTGGCTGATTTGCCCTGGTTATCCGGTTTGTCCTGGCTTTCGCCTGATGGCGCCGGACAGTTTGGGCAATTCAGCGAACATGCCGTGCTGGCGCAGGAAGGCGAACTGCGCATGACACTATATGCGAAACAACCGCTTAATCCTGCCGTGATGTTGCATGTCCAATTGCTCACGCAACTGATAGGGTATTTCTATCAGGCCAAGCAGCGCGAACAAAGTCTGCGCGAGATTACCCGTTTGCAGGCAGTGTATGAGACTGGGTCGCGCCTTACGCATGATCTCAAGAATATGCTGCAATCGCTGCTTTCGTTAACATCCATCGCACAGAGCCGCGAACAAATGGCGCAGCAGTTACTGCAACAGCAACTTCCGCTGCTCACACAGCGTATCGAGCTTACCCTTACCAAGCTCCAGCAGCCCAACCCCGAGCGCGAAGCTTCACAGCTTGCTTTGGATGCATGGTGGGATGCTTTGCGGCAGCGCAACCTGTATCAGCTTATCGATTGGCGTGCCCCGGTAAAGCTTCCGGACATAAATATCCCTAGCGCTTTGTTCGATTGCGTGGCTGATAACTTGCTGGATAATGCTTTGAAAAAGCGCCAGTCAGACCCGGACATGGATATCTCGGTTGAAATTCAAGCCAAGCCACTGCGCTTGGTAGTTTGCGATAGCGGCAGCCCGATACCGGAGATATACACTGCAAATTTGCTGCGGGGAGTGATTGTCTCTGAAAGCGGTCTTGGGATAGGTTTATACCAAGCCGCACGCTGGGCCGAGCAGTTGGGATATCGCCTTAAATTAGTTTCCAACCGGACGGGGAAAGTTTGTTTCGAGCTGCGGGGCTAGCATTACCCTGTCCGCGGCGGATTGTGGCTTTGTCAGAAAATATCCTACATGCAGAACTACAGAATCCCTACAAAATATTCGGTACTGTTCTGATTTCATCTTCCCGGCCAGTCCGTAATACTGCATCCGTCTGAATTCAACCGGCCGAAATGAAATAACTCGGCTATCGGGCGAAACAGTTGATGCAAATTTGTCCGTTTTTCACCGGATTACAAGGGGGATATATGAACACTATGCAATTGCAAGAAGGAATCCGCGATATCAATCTTACATATTTGATGCTGGCCCAGCAAATGATCAAGAATGACAGGCCGGCAGCGATTTTCCGGCTGGGTATCAGCGGGGATCTGGTTGATGTGATCGATAACCTTACGCCATCACAGATCATCAAGATGGCAGCATCCAACATGCTGTTGTGCCGATTCCGCTTTGACGAAAATCTGCTGCTCAATCTGGTGGATGACTTCAGCAGGAATCGCAAGATGTCCCAAGCGCATGCAGCGATCCTGATGTCTGCGCACCCAGTCGAAGAATTGGCATAAGCGAGTCTATCGTGGCTATAAAAACTGTAGTGGGTGAGGCTCAGCAGGTCGGAATCGCGATTGATCTGATCGAAATGGGCGCACGTATGCAAATGCTCCAGGAAGAAACCGCCCTGAGTCGTGAGCGATTGCTCAGGTTGTACAAAGAAATCAGGGGTGAGTCGCCTTCCAAGGGCATGTTGCCCTACTCGACCGATTGGTTCATGAGTTGGCAGCCAAACATACATGCATCGCTGTTTATGGATATCTACCAATTCCTGGTTAAAAATGCCGGAGTCGAGGGTGTGCATGCTTTAATCAGCGCATATCGTTTGTACCTTGATGAGGTGCGAGGCATCGAAAATGACGAACCGGTGCTGAGTATTACTCGTGCATGGTTCATGATTCGATTTTTCAAGGCCGGGATGCTTCGTCTTGAACCCTGTATTGAATGTGGCGGTCATTTTGTGGCCCATTCGGGCGATCTTCATGAAAATTATGTCTGTGGCATTTGCCATCCGCCTGCGCGCGCCGGCAAAACAAAGGCTGCCAGGCTATCTGCCGCCGCGCAGCCGGCTTAAACCTCCATGCGCCTGCTGAGAAATCCGGAAGCGCAGTATGCTAAAGACTGCCAGGTTAGCCAGAAGGCTATGACCAGCTGCTTGTACACTGTGTTTGTGGGGCGTGACTGAATGGCTATGGTTACATCATAAGCCATATCAGTGGTTTCATCAGGCGGAAATGAAATAGAAGCGCAAGATTGGATCTTGCTGATTCGCAGGTATTTATGTTTCTGCAACCTTGGGAAAATTTGATTTGTAGACGCTGGAATGCTGATTACAATGGGGTTGCCCCATAAGAATAGCGCGACATTCGGGAGATAGAGTAATGGCAAATTGGTGGGGCAGGCTTTCCTTGAAAAGTAAATTGCAGTTATCTATCCAGCTTATGCTGGTGGTGGTGATGCTATTTGCACAGCGTGTGGCATTGGACAAGTTTGAGGGGCATGTCCTCGAGGAATCCAGGCAAAAAGCCTTGGTTTCTGCGGATGGCGTGTTGAATGGCCTGAATATGCTGATGATCAATGGCGTTATCAGTGATCCAGATCAGCGCGTCCTGTATGTCAAAAAAATGAGCGCCTCGGAAAAAATCGTTGAGTTGCGCGTGATGCGTGGCAAGGCGGTGCAAGACCAGTTTGGCCCCGGCTTGCCTACGGAGCAACCGATTGATGATTTGGATCGCGCAGCGCTGAATAGTGCGAAATTACAAACCAGCCTGTCAAACCAAAATGACATACAGACCCTGCGGGTGGTCGTTCCCTTTATAGCCAGAAAAGAATTTCGTGGCACCAACTGTTTGATGTGCCATGCCGTACAGGAAGGGGCTGTTAATGGAGCTGCCAGCATCACGCTGGATTTGAGCGAGGAATTTTCAGCTATACGCCTGGCAAATTACTCGTTGTGGGGCGCCCAGCTTGTAATTCAGGTTGTTCTGTATCTGTTGATCGGGTGGCTGATCGACAAGGTAACCAGAACAACACGCGAATTACAGGAGGCCATGCAAGTCATGAGTGTTGACGGTGATCTAACCAGGCGAGTAAAGGTGCGCAGTCAGGACGAGATCGGCATGACTGCACAAGCTTTCAATAGTCTGATTGAAGGGATTGCCAATATCATTAAGCAGGTACTAGATAATGCCGCCAAGGTTTCTGCTTCAGCTATCCAGCTGTCGGCCGCATCGAAGCAAATAGCACAGGGCTCACATTTGCAGAGCGAGGCAGCAGCTTCATCGGCTGCGGCGGTGGAACAGATTACGGTAAGTATCGGTTCGGTGGCAGCAAATGCAGAAGAGGTGCGCCAGTTGTCTGAGAGGAGTTTGCACCAGACCCTGCAAGGCAACCAAGATGTGACGGCCATGATCGGTGAAATCAGGCAGGTTGAGGAGGCAGTCAATCAGATCGCTGCTTCGGTCAAGGAGTACGTCGACAGCACTCGCGCAATTACCGGCATGACACAGCATGTAAAGGATATTGCCGATCAAACCAATCTGCTGGCGCTGAACGTGGCGATAGAAGCAACTCGAGCCGGAGAGCAGGGGCGCAGTTTTATGCTGGTGGCGGATGAAGTTCGTAAGCTGGCCGAGAAATCATCCAGTTCGGCAGGCGAGATCGATCAGGTGACCAGTTTACTGAACCAGAAATCCATACTTGTAGAGACGGTTGTTCAGTCTGGTTTGCGCTCTTTGCATGCGACGCATGAGCAGGTGGAGCGTGTCCACAACTTTTTGCTTGATTCGGGAGAGTCCGTGTCGCATTCCAGCCACGGCATGAGCGATATCGCCGCATCGGTTCGTGAACAAAGTATGGCGTGTAACGAAATTGCTAGAAACGTCGACAAGATAGCGAAAATGTCAGAAGAAAACCACGAGGCAGTGCGTTCAAATAGCAGGGAAATATTGAAGCTTGAACAATTGGCGAAAGAGTTACAAGACGCAGCGAGCCGCTTTCGTGTTTCATGATTGATCGAATTTACTGGATTGTGAGGAGTAGGCGCGCTTTCATTGTGGTGTTGAGACTTTATGGTTTCGACACGAGAAAAACGAACGTGGACGAGTGTGCTGAATGATAAAGCCAAAGTTAAACAGAGGATGCTCTGGAGCAGTAGCCTCACACCTTCTGCTATCTGTAGGTGAAAATATATGTCCGATTTGCTGAAAAATATTGATGCCCGAAGCGGGTTCGCACGAGCCAGCAAGCTGGAGGTGCTGATGTTTACGTTGGGTAAGGATAGGCGCTCCGGACATGAAGAAACTTTCGGCATTAATGTGTTTAAGGTGCGTGAGGTGATGCATGTCCCAGAAATTACCCGCTCTCCGGAACAGCATTCGTCGGTGGAAGGGATGGCGAATTTGCATGGCGCGATGGTGCCAGTGATCGATCTGGCCAAATACATTGGGGTTGAAACAGATGGCAAACCGGAGACCATGATAGTCACCGGATATAACGGCCAGAAGCAGGGGTTCCTTGTCAGAGCGGTAGGCAACATACTGCTGCTGGATTGGTCGGCAATGCGTGTGCCGCCTGCGATGCTGCTGGAGGAAACAGATGGATTGGTGACATCGATCACCGAGTTGAAGGATGGCCGACTGGTAATGATGTTGGATGCGGAAAGGATTCTCGCAGAAACCGGTTGTTTCGATAACGAAGAAATGGTTTTTAAGAATGTGCAGGCGCATGGAAAGGAGCATGACGCGATTTCTGGAAATGAATCATTGGCGGCACTCAATCGGATATCGCCCTCGTTTGATGAAATGCCGACGAAGATGGTGCGTGAGGAAGAAAAACCGGATGTGGGGGATGGAAATCTTTCTCAAGTAGATGCGCGTCCCGTCTTGATGGGATCCAGCAAGATGGAAATATTGCTGTTCAGCCTGGGAGGCAATGAGAGGTTTGGCATCAATGTGCGCAGGATCAAAGAGGTTTGCCCCGCAGGCAATATCACACGCACTCCAAATATGCCGGCCGGTGTGGATGGTATCGTGCTGTTGCACGGGCAAGTGATACCTATTCTGAATCTGGCGAGTTTTATGGGGCTACATCCGCAAGAACGGCACCGCACCATGATGGTTACTGAGTTCAATAATCATTTGTTGGGTTTTCTGGTGCAGCGGGTGGAACGAATGATTCGAGTCGATTGTGACCTGATTCGCGCCAGCGAGGAAATTCCTTCAGGCAATGGGGCACTGATTACAGCAATTGCCGAGTTGGAGGACGGTTCGCTGGTTTCGATTGTGGATGTAGAACATATTCTGGCCAAAGCGTTTGGTGCAGCTGTCGTTGGAAATGTCGAAAAAGTGGACTCGGATCGCGACCTGTGCGTATTTTTTGCCGATGACTTTGTAGTTGCACGCAAAAAAATTGCCGAGGTGCTTGAAAGGATGGGTATCAGGCATATACAGGCGGCTAATGGTAATGAGGCCTGGGGCAGACTCAAGGAGATGGCTGAAATAGCTCAGAGCAAAGGTACAAAACTTAACCAGCAGATTCAGGTGGTGTTAACTGATACAGAAATGCCTGAGATGGATGGATATGCGTTGACTCAGCATATCAAATCAGACCCACGCTTTGATGGGATACCAGTGGTGATGCACTCCTCATTGACAGCGGATGCCAATCGCGCACTGGGGCAGCGCGCAGGGGTTGATTATTATGTGCCGGAATTTGATTCGATGATGTTGTCATCAATTCTGCGTCCATTGCTATGTTGATGGGAACTGGAGTTGGGTTGCAAGATCATGGTGCGCGGTGTTTACGTCGTCTTCGCGTGTCCTGAGTAAGATGTGAAGGGGTAGGCATGGGAATGCAAGATACCAGATTTTTAGTTGTGGATGACTTCTCCACGATGCGAAGCATCGTACGTAATCTGCTCAAGGAGTTGGGCTTTATGAATGTGCAGGAAGCTGAAGACGGGGCTGAGGCCTTGGCCAGACTGCGTGCGGAGAAATTCGATTTCGTCGTGTCAGATTGGAATATGCCCAAAATGACCGGCATCGAGTTGCTGCAGGAAATCCGCGCTGATGATCGGCTGAAGCATTTGCCGGTATTGATGGTGACGGCGGAGGCCAAGAGGGAAAATGTGATTATGGCTGCGAAAGCGGGAGCAAGCGGTTATGTGGTGAAACCTTTTACGGCCGCCACGTTGGATGAGAAATTGATGAAAATATTCCGTGCAATGCAAGAGTGAGTGATGCCATGACTGCAAATACTGAAAACTCTTCTGCCCAAGACTCTGAAGATCTGGAAGCCTTGTTCGATAGCATTGTGGCGGCGAATCGGGGTGCTGGGGCGCAGGCCAAAGGGACAGTAGCTTCACACAGGACAAAGCAAAATCCCCGTGCTACAGCGGAGGAGAGCTTGAATTCTTCATTGCGGCAGAGTGAGCTTTCTGTAAATGTTGAACAGAGATCGGTTTCGCCGCATAACACAGCTCCTGCAGTACAGCCTTCGGATGTGATCAATCGGATAGGTCACGTGACGCGTACTTTGCATAATGCTTTGCGCGAATTGGGGTTGAGCAAGAAGATCGAAAAAGCAGCCTCTTCCATTCCGGATGCGCGCGACCGATTGAATTATGTGGCGACGTTGACAGAGCAGGCTGCGGAGCGTGTGTTGAATGCGACTGAAGCGGCGCAGCCGCTGGTCGAAAAAATGGAAGTCGAAGCCCATTATCTGTCCGGGCAATGGCAGTTGTTGCTAGAGAAGAAACTTGATGCGGAGCAATTCAAAAGCCTGGCCGCACAGACGCACGCTTTTTTGCAGCAAGTACCCAAACAGACCAAGGCCACACACGCCTACCTGATGGAAATAATGATGGCGCAGGATTTTCAGGATTTGACCGGTCAGGTCATAAAAAAAATCATCGAGGTTACGGAAAACGTGGAACAGCAGCTGTTGGCGTTGCTGGTCGAGAACGCGCAACCTTCGGTCAGGGGGGATTTGGATGGCCCGGTGATCAATCCAACTGGGCATAAGGATATATTGAGCAACCAAAGGCAGGTGGACGACTTGCTGGAAAGCTTGGGTTTCTAGCATAACCGTACCACGGGATGTTGGAGATTTCACGGCATATAGCTGATGGCGGACATGCTTCTGATATCTAATAGCATGTAACTTGCGGCCAAAATCTGGAATCAGAAAATGAGTAATTTTGCCGGCATGGAGGATTTGTTAAGCGACTTCTTGATAGAGGCGGGAGAGATGCTGTCTGAAGTCGAAGACAGGTTGGTAGAGCTGGAAATATCCCCTGAAGACAACAATTTGCACAACGAAATATTCCGCGGATTTCATACCATCAAAGGTGGTGCCGGCTTTCTGAATGCGGGTGAATTGGTAGCCCTTTGCCATATCATTGAAAACCTCTTTGATAAACTGCGCAACCGCGAATTGGTGCTAAGTGCGGAACTTATGGATGTAATCTTCGCTGCGACTGCCGAAGTGCGCCGGATGTTTGCTGCGTTGCAGCAAAGTATGCAACCGAGCGCGGCACCAGCTGAAATTATTGCCGCATTGAAGGCGGCATTGAACGGGCAGAAAATACCTCCGTTTGCGGTCGATTTATCATCTCGCAAAGTCAAAACTGGAATAGCTCCCATGCATTCCGCGCCTGATAATGTATCCAGCCATTCTGCCGGGTTGCGAGCTGAAGAACTTTTGGCCGGGCACCCCAAAGATGGCAAACAGGCGGCTGGTTATTTCCCTGCAAGAAACACTGGCCAATTTATTGGCCATGCCAGCGGTGTGACCGGCGCTGATACTTTGGACTGGAATAATTTGTACGGTGCGCTTACTGGTGCAAGCAGTTTTGTGCAGGCTGATGTGAGGTGTGAGCCGGAAAATACCCTTGCCAATGTTACCGGGGCCGATTCCGACCGGGTGGCATTTTTTGGGCGTCGCGAAACAGATGTTGCCGGAAGTACCGTAGGCCGCCGGGAGAGCGATATGCCGACAGCAGCGATGGATGACACATTGCGCGTGGACAGCGGGCGCCTTGATCAAGTCTTGAATCTTTCCGGTGAAATCGCCCTGACCAGGAACCGCTTGAGTTATTTGCGCTCCGGCATCATTCGAGGACGCAGTGATGTGGATACCATGCGCGAATTGGACCAGATGGTTAGCCAACTAGACATGCAGGTGGTGAAATTGCAGAGCGCAGTGAAGAAGGCGCGTATGCAACCAATAGGCAGGTTGCTAAAGATTTTTCCGCGTTTGGCACGCGATGTGGCGCAATCGTCAGGCAAGGCAGTGGAGTTGTTGCTGCTGGGCGGGGAAACCGAAATAGATACAACCTTGATCGAAAATCTTGGCGAGCCTCTGGCGCATCTGGTGAGCAACACAATAGGAATATGGGTTGAGACCATCGATGAGCGTACCGCTGCTGGTAAGCAGCAAAGAAGTATTGTGCAGTTGCGTGCTTGGCAGGAGGGAGATCATCTTTTAATCGCTCTAACAGTTGAAGGTGGTGGCACGCGTTCTGAAATTTTCCGCAACAGGGCTATAGAGCAAGGGTTGATCACCAGCGAGAAGGCGAATACCCTGAGTGAAACTCAGTGCATGGAACTGATATTCCTGCCGGGTTTTGCTGCAAATGAGGGAATTGCGGGTATGCCGGGCCAGGGCGTAGGCATGGATGTGGTAAAAGCCGATTTCCAGAAACTGAACGGTGTCGTTAGCATACGATCGGAGCCCGGAAAGGGCGCAGTAATCACTATTCGGTTGCCGCTCACGCTAGCCACCCTTCCGGTATTGATAGTGCGGCTTGCAGAGCAATTGTTTGCTGTTCCTTTATCAATGGCGCGCGAAATTGTGCCCATCGCGCCAGGGCAGTTGCAGCAAATTTCGGGCAGGGCAACCATGGTAGTGCATGGCGAGGTACTGCCGGTATTGCCGCTTGCACAAATGATCGGCTGGGAGCAAAGCGGTATTCCGGGAGTGGGAGTGCTGATGCAAATGGATAACGATAACTTTATCATGGCGGCAGATGCTTTTGCCGGACATGATGATGTGGTGGTCAAGCCTTTTGAAACTTTCAGGCCAAACGGGGTGGCGGGAGTTACCATGTCGAGCGAGGGTGACATCGCGCTGATACTCGATATCAAGGAGCTACTCGGCGATGTTCGCGTGCATTGAAGCTCAGTTCATTTTGTGTCGTGCTTGGATATCTCAGCTTTTGGAATCCACCAGGCGGTGTGCGATCGCATAGTGCACTGCTTCGGCATTGTTCTTGAAATTCATTTTTTCCAGCATGCGTGCGCGATAAACACTCACGGTCTTGGGGCTAAGCATCATGATCTCGGAAATCTCGGTCAGGGATTTACCTGAGGACATCAGGCAAAGTGTCTGGTACTCGCGGTTTGACAGACTTTGGTGCAACAGGTCCTGCGATTCCCCGATCAGGTTACTGAGCAGCTGCTCAGCCATGCCTTCGCTGATGTACTTCTTACCTCCGATGACCTGCTGAATTGCACCGACTAGTTTTTCTGTTGCACTTTGCTTGTTGATATAGCCTGCCGCCCCGGCTTTCAGCGCGCGCACACCGTACTGGTCTTCAGGATACATGCTAAGGACGATGACCTTGATGTCGGGTTGCTCCGCTTTGAGTTGTTTGAGCACATCCATGCCATGCTTGTCAGGCAGAGAGATATCCAGCAATACCAGGTCGAAATGCTGATCGCGTACCATTTTGACCGCTTGCATCCCGCTTTCCGCTTCCCCTTTGACTCGAAAATCCGGGCTCTCATCGAGCAGCATTTTCAATCCTTTGCGGATCAACGCATGATCATCCACTACCAGGATGTCTATCATGTCGATACGCCTCCCATAAGCGTTTGCTGCGGGGTATCGGAATTGCTGTGTTCTGCGTCGAGCGGGACAATTATTGTGATACGCGTTCCGCTTTCGTCTGAGCTGACAATATTTACTGATCCACCGAGATGTTCGACCCGTTCATGGATTCCACGCAGGCCGAAGGAACGCGGTTTGTTGCGGGCCATATCGCTAAATCCCACACCGTCGTCAGAAATGATCAATTCGAGATGGTCCGATCCTTTGATGACCTCGACCCGGGCATTTTTTGCTTGGGCATGCTTGAGGATGTTGTTCAGAGTTTCCTGAAGTATTCTGAACAGGGTGATGGAATGCCCCGAAGGCAATTCGATGTCATCCTGCGACGTGATGATGGTGCAGGAAATTCCGCTACGCTTACTGAATTCCTGCACCTCGGTTTCGATCGCCGCGATAAAACCAAAATGATCCAGAACGCCCGGGCGCAAACTGTGAGCCAGATTGTTGGTGGATGCAATTGTTTTGTTTACTAATTCCTCTATGGTGCATGCCTTGTCTATGAGCATTTGACTGTCTTTCGGAAGACGCTGGATCAGCCAGGATAAATCGATTTTGATGGCGGTCAGCAGGCTGCCGATTTCGTCGTGGACTTCACGGGCGATATGTAGGCGTTCCTGCTCTTTGGCATCTTGGATATGCGAAAAAAGCTCCCGCAACTGCTGCTGGGTGCGCATGATTTCGAGTTCGCTCAGCTTGTTCTGAGTGATATCGAGCACTAAGCCTTCCCAGCATGGGAGTCCGCTTGGACTGCTGTGTGGCATTGCACGAAGGCTGATCCATTTGACTCTGTTGCCAGGCAAATTGATGCGTCCTTCCCAATTCCAGAAACACAAGGTTCGTGCTGACTGCTTCAGCGTCTCCAGAAAGGATGAAATGTCCTCGGGATGGATCAGACTCACAAAGCTTGACGAATCGTTCAACAATTCACTCGGGGAGATTTCGAGCAGTTTCGAACTACCCTCACTGACATAGGGGAAGGAAATAGCGCCTCCTTCCTGCATTTCTATTAGGCAGGCCATTCCGGGCAAGCTGGCAATAAATCCCTGTAGCTTGTCCGGGGAAGAGCTGGATAACAGGCCAAGAGAACTTTTGGACATCGGATTTGGCAGGTTGGTTAGGTTTCCCAGATACTATCAAGATTACTATACCACTATTAGTGCCAGCAACCACGGAGCAAGCGGTATGTGATAAGCTCGGATCTGTTGTTATTACGCTTTGATCCGTTTCATGTCTTCCATTCCGGCTACGGCATCTACTCTCGCGGGCGCGCTGCTGCGCCAGGAGGTTCTTGATCTGCACGCTTACCATGTGCCCGATAGTGTCGGCTATATCAAGCTCGACGCGATGGAAAATCCCTACCCCCTTCCGCCGACGCTGCGCGATGAGATTGCCGCCATAGTGGCAAATGCCGCCATTAATCGCTATCCCGATCCCAATCCCGCTGCCCTGAAGGAAAAAATCTGCAGCGTGATTGATTTGCCGCAAGGAATGACTGTGCTGTTAGGCAATGGATCGGATGAGCTGATTCAGTTGCTGGCGCTGGCCTTGAATAAACCCGGTGCAGCATTGCTTAGTGTGGAGCCATCGTTCGTGATGTACCGGATGATCGCGGTATTCACCGGGATGCGTTATGTCGGTGTTCCCCTGTTATCGCATGCCGGGAAAGCTAATTACGGCGCAGCTGACTTTTCCCTAGATTTGCCTGCGACCTTGGCTGCGATTAAGCGCGAACAGCCGGCACTGGTGTTTCTGGCCTATCCGAACAACCCTACCGGCAATCTTTTTTCTGTGCAGGATGTGAAGCAAATCATTGCGGCGTCGCCAGGCTTGGTGGTGGTGGACGAGGCATATTATGCATTTGCCAGTGACAGCTTCATTCCGCATCTGGCGCATTTTCCGAATTTGCTAGTGATGCGTACCTTTTCCAAGCTTGGCATGGCTGGATTGCGGCTGGGTTTTCTGGTGGGCAGCACGGCGTGGCTCGGGCAGTTGGAAAAGCTGCGCTTGCCGTATAATGTCGGTGTGTTGACGCAGTTGGTCGCGGAAAAGTTGCTGGAGCACCATGAGGTGTTGCTACAGCAAGCGGAGCAAATCAAGTCTGATCGCGCAAAATTGCACAAACAGCTGAGCGAAGTTACCGGCATGCAGGTTTATACTAGTGAGGCGAATTTTCTGTTGTTCCGCGTGGCGAATGCTGCGGATGTGTTCTCCGGTTTGAAACGGCGCGGTGTGCTGATCAAGAATCTGGATGGAGGACATCCGATGTTGAAGAACTGCTTGCGTGTGACGGTCGGCACTCGCGAGGAGAATGAGAAATTTATTACTGCATTAAGAGAAACCATAATTCAAAACGCACAGGGCTAAATCATGCGTAGCGCGAAGGTAACCCGCAATACTCTCGAAACCCAGATCAGTGTCGAGCTGAATCTGGATGGCAGCGGCAAGAGCAAGTTCGACACCGGGCTGCCGTTTCTAGATCACATGCTCGATCAGATTACGCGGCATGGTCTGGTGGATATAAGCATACAAGCCAAGGGCGATCTGCACATTGATGCGCATCACACCGTGGAAGACATAGGCATCACGCTGGGCCAGGCTTTCAGCCAAGCGATCGGTGACAAGAAAGGATTGCGCCGTTACGGCCATGCCTATGTGCCGTTGGACGAGGCCCTGTCGCGCGTGGTACTTGACATCTCGGGTCGTCCTGGGCTGGTGTTCAATTGTGAATTCGTGCGTGACAGCGTCGGCGAGTTCGACGTTGATCTGATCAATGAATTTTTCCAGGGTTTCGTCAACCACGCTCTGGTGACGCTGCATGTCGACAATCTGGCTGGCAACAATGCGCACCACCAGGCCGAGACCATATTCAAGGCATTCGGTCGCGCGCTGCGCATGGCGCTGGAGTTGGATCCGCGTATGGCTGGAGTGATGCCTTCAACCAAGGGTACGTTATAAATTAATATGGTTGATGTTGCAGTCGTAGATTACGGTATGGGCAATTTGCGCTCGGTCGAACAGGCTTTGCGCAAGATAGCACCGGCTGCTGAAGTTGTGGTGACTGACGCTTCCGACGTGATAGCGAATGCGACGCGGGTCGTTTTCCCTGGCCAGGGTGCGATGCCTGACTGCATGCGCGAGCTGGAGGCGCGAGGGCTGCGTGATGCCGTGCTGTTGGCGGCACGCAGCAAACCTTTTCTTGGCATCTGCATCGGTATGCAGATGCTGTTCGAGCACAGTGATGAAGGCAATGTGGCCGGTTTGGGCATCCTTCGCGGCAGAGTGGTGCGCTTTGCCAGCGATATGCATGATGCACAGGGTGGTAAACTCAAGGTACCGCACATGGGCTGGAACCAGGTGGATCATGAGCAACATCCGTTATGGAACGGCATAGATCAGGGCGCCCGTTTTTATTTCGTGCATAGTTACTACGTGCAGCCTCAGGATGACGCACTGGTGCAGGCAACCAGCGATTACCCGCGTCCCTTTGTTTGTGCAGTAGCTAGGGCCAATTTGTTTGGGGTGCAATTCCACCCGGAAAAAAGCTCCGCAGCAGGGCTGAAGCTGCTGACCAACTTCATGTTATGGAATCCTTAATTTTTTAACGTACTGCCATGCTAATTATTCCTGCGATTGATTTGAAAGACGGTCATTGTGTGCGACTCAAACAAGGCGTGATGGAAGATGCCACGGTG
>Ga0224495_10000989_pt1 | contig 21061 bp, 19 predicted proteins | sample SF_Jul11_sed_USG_FD_168128 | JGI IMG/M metagenome (GOLD analysis project Ga0224495, IMG submission 168128) | Sediment microbial communities from San Francisco Bay, California, United States - SF_Jul11_sed_USGS_4_1 | ecosystem: Environmental > Aquatic > Marine > Sediment | place: USA: California...
CTGCAAATGGCTGTGCTCGAACCCAAACTGGCGATTCTGGACGAGACCGATTCAGGCCTGGATATCGACGCGCTGCGCATCGTTGCCAGCGGTGTGAACCAGCTGCTGACTCCAAACAATGCCGTGGTGATGGTGACCCATTACCAGCGCCTGCTGAACTACATCGTGCCCGATTACGTGCATGTGATGAGTGCAGGGCGCATAGTCAAGACCGGCGGCAAGGAACTCGCGCTGGAACTGGAAGAGCGCGGTTACGACTGGCTGAAGGCTGCGTGATCATGTCGGCTGAACAAGGAACCAGAGAACAGTGTTTCGAGCAGCTGCTGCTCGGTAAAACTGTTCAGTCTGAAGGTTGGCTGGAAGCAGTCCGTGAAGCTGCACAGGCAAGCGCACAGGCGCTGCATTTTCCCTCGGCAAAACACGACGACTGGCGCCTCACCGACCTGTCGGCGATGCTGCAGCACGCTTTTCAACCGGTCGAATCCTACGCCCAGCCGGTTTTGGCCGACATCGAGAAATTCCTCGTGCCGGGCTTGGTGCGGCTGGTGTTTGTTGACGGCTGCTATGCACCCCAGCTTTCCGACCTGAAGCCCGCAGGTTCAGGCGTGACGGTTTCTTCGCTGGTCGAGCGCATCGCGGACAAGCAAATAGAAGCTAATTTTTCGCGGCATGCAACTTTCAAACAGAATGCCTTTGCGGCGCTGAACACCCGTTTCTTTGAGGACGGAGCTTATGTCCATGTGACAGGCGAAGCGTCCGTGCCCGTCCATATCCTGAACGTTGCCACCAAACGCGAAAAGCCTTCCGCAATCTACCCGCGATGCCTGGTGGTGATGGAAGCCAACAGCCGTGCGACCATCATCGAGGACTACGCGGGGCTGGACGACGGCATCAATCTATCGAATGCAGTGACAGAGGTCGTGCTGAAGGATCATGCGCAGCTGCAGCACGTGCGCGTTCAGCGCGAGGAAAAGAGCGCCTTCAATATCGGGCATTGCTCGGTCGAAGCTGCCAGGGGCAGCGTCTACACCTCCACTGCGCTCGCTTTCGGTGCGCGCGTGTCCCGTCATGAATTGCATGTAACCCTGCTGGGTGAAGGTGCAGAAGCAGCGCTGAACGGCCTGGCGCTGATCGGCGGCCGCCAGATCGCCGACACCCATACCCGGATCGACCATGCCATGCCGCGGTGCGTGAGCCACCAGTTGCACAAGTGCATTGCCGACGGATCGGCGCATGCGATTTTCGGCGGAAAGATCATGGTGCGCGAGGGCGCGTCGGGAACCGACTCGGAGCAGAGCAGCCGCAACTTGTTGCTTTCCGGCAAGGCGCACATCGACACCCAGCCGCAGCTCGAGATATTCAACGACGACGTGAGCTGCAAGCACGGTGCGACGATAGGGCAGATCGATGCCGATGCGCTGTTCTTCCTGAAAAGCCGCGGGCTGACCGAGGAAAGGGCAAGAAGCTTGCTCACCCACGCGTTCGCGGCAGAGATCGTCGAGCGGATACCGGTGCAGGCACTGGTAGAGTCGTTGAGCAGGTCGATACTGGATGAACGTACGAAGGAAAGCGCATGACAATCGACAGTTCCAATATCGAAAAGATCAGGGCAGATTTCCCGATCCTGAAGCTGCAGGTGTCCGGCAAGCCGCTGGTCTACGTAGATAACGCCGCCAGCAGCCAGATGCCGCAACAGGTCATCGACCGCATCGTGCGCTATCAGAGCGCGGAACATTCCAATATCCACCGCGCGGTGCATTATCTGAGCGAGCTGGCCACCCGTGAATTCGAGGAAGCGCGCGTCAAGGTGCAGCAATTCCTCAATGCGAAGGAATCACGCGAGATCATTTTCACGCGCGGCACCACCGAAGCGATCAATCTGGTGATGCACGGCTACGGCCGCGCCTTCATCGGCAAGGGCGACGAGATCATCCTGTCTGGACTGGAACATCACGCGAACATCGTCCCCTGGCAGATGCTGGCCGAGGAAAAGAGCGCGAAGATCCGCGTGATCCCGATGAACGACCACGGCGAATTGCTGATCGACGAATTCAAGGCGCTGTTTAACGACAAGACGAAGTTCCTCGCACTGAGCCATGTATCCAATGCACTTGGTACTATTAATCCGGTAAAAGAAATGGTTGCCTTTGCACACAGCAAAGGCGTGCCGGTATTGCTTGATGGCGCGCAGGCTGCTCCTCACCAGAAGCTTGACGTGCAGGATCTGGATTGCGACTTCTACGCTTTTTCCGGTCACAAGATGTGCGGCCCTACCGGTATCGGTGCGCTGTACGGCAAGGCAGCCCTGCTGGAGAAGATGCAGCCCTACCAGGGCGGCGGAGACATGATCCTGTCGGTGACTTTCGAGAAGACCACCTATAACGTGATCCCCGGGAAATTCGAGGCTGGCACACCGCCGATCATGGCGGCGATTGCGCTGGGTGCGGCAATCGATTACCTGAACGGTATCGGCCTCGACAATATCGAGAGATACGAGCACGAGCTGCTCGACTACGCGACCATGCGGGTCTCCGCGTTGCCCGGTATCAGGGTCATCGGTACCGCGAAACAGAAGGCCGCTGTACTTTCGTTCGAGATCGATGGCGTACATCCGCACGATGTGGGCACGATACTGAATGCCGACGGCATCGCGATACGCACCGGTCACCATTGTGCACAACCGGTGATGCAGCGTTTCTGTGTGCCGGCCACTGCGCGCGCTTCGTTCGCGTTTTATAATACACAGGAAGAGATTGACCAGCTTGTCGAGGGTATAAGCAAGGTTCAGGAGATGTTCACATGAGCGACACCACTTCGACAAATATGCGCCAGCTCTATCAGGAAGTCATCCTTGACCACAACCGCAAGCCGCGCAACTGGGGCGCGATCGAAAGTCCAAATCGCCATGCTGTCGGGCACAATCCCTTGTGCGGCGATCATATCAAGTTGACCCTTAATGTCTCCGAGGAAAGGATCGACGCCATCGCCTTTGAAGGACACGGCTGTGCGATCTGCAAGGCATCTTCCTCAATGATGACTGGCGCAGTCAAAGGCAAGAGCGTGGCTGAAGCGGAAGCGATGATAGAGGAATTTCGCGGCATGACTACGGGAACACTTGATCCGGAAAAGCAGGCCAACCATCTCGGCAAGCTGAAAATTTTTGCCGGCGTTAAAGATCTGCCTTCTAGGGTTAAGTGCGCGATTCTGCCATGGCATACATTGCACGCCGCTCTGCATTCTGAATTATCTATTTCGACGGAAGGCGAGTCCGATCCGGTTCCTGATTCAGGGATAGTCGCCTAATCATATTCAAGGTCGCTGATTTCCATGCCAAAAATTGCAGACATAGAGGATACCCCGAACCCGAATGCGGTCAAGTTCGTGCTCAAGGAAAGATTGACCTGGGGTACCGCACATTCATTTAATAGCGCCGCAGCCGCAGCGTCAGATCCTCTGGCATCGGCGCTATTTGCGATTCCACATGTGGTCGATGTGTATTACACCGACAAATGGATCACTGTCACACAGGATGGTGCAGCAGACTGGCCGACGCTATTGCGTGAGATTGCGATGCCGATCCGTGAAGCCGTGGCTGCCCAAAAAACAGAAGCAGCAGCGGAAACCGATTTTAATGACGAACCGAGATTGGCCGCGATCCGTGAATTACTCGACCAGAAAATCCGTCCCGCACTGATGATGGACGGCGGCGACCTGCAAATCGTCGGCTTGGAAGGCAATGTGCTGACGATACGTTATTTCGGTGCTTGCGGTAGTTGCCCCAGTTCCCTCGCCGGTACGCTTTCCGCGATTGGCAATCTGGCGCGTACTATCGAGCCTGATATTGAGGTGCAAGTGGTATGAGCGGGTGGGTTAATGTGTGCAGGGCCGAAGCAATTGCTCCTGGGCATCCTGCCCGCATCGAGATCGATGGCACTGCTATCGCAGTATTCAAGGTTGATCAATCATTCTATGCGATCGAAGATGTTTGCACCCATGACGGTGGCCAGCTGACCGGCGGTTGCATCGAAGGAGACCAGATTGTCTGCCAGCGCCATGGCGCCAGATTCTCCATCAAGACGGGAGAAGCGCTGACTGCACCGGCCTATGAATCCACCGTCGTATTTCCGGTGCGCATCGAAAACGGCATCGTGCAAGTCAGAGATGACCGCTGGGATTAACACTCCACTCAGGGGGCATGATTTTCAGAATGGTGATCAACTTGGCCGGTTGCCGCGATAATGCTTTCTGGGAAATGAACATAGACCAACGGTTATGTGAAATGGCCGGTGAGCAATGTTAATCGGAAGAAACCAGTATATGATACGTTCTCCCGAATACATGATACTTAATATGAATCATATGGCCAAAATTTTGTGTTTATGGCTGACTGTCGTTTTAGTGCTCACTTCGTGTGGTGGCAGTGGCGGCAGTTCTCCTAATTCCGGCACCATTAATCCGCTGCAATTGGCTGCTCCAACGAATGTTTCAGCCAGTGCGGGTTATGGACTCAATGTGTTGATATGGTCAGTTGTCAGTGGCGCCACTTCATACAATGTATACTGGTCGACTGCATCGGGCGTGAATAAATCCAATGGGACAAAGATCACGTCTACCAGCAGCCCGCTGACTCACGCGGGCCTAACCGGCGGTATTACCTACTACTATGTTGTTACGTCGCAAAATACGGATGGTGAGAGTGCAGAATCCGCGGAAGTCAGCGCAACTCCGCTCACAGCGTCCACAACAATGGATCCGCTGTACGCTGACCAATGGCACTTGAAGAATACCGGGCAGCAGGGTGCCGTAGCTCCGCCGGGGATTGCGGGAGAAGATATCAATGTGGAACCAGCCTGGGCAACCTATAAGGGTACGGGTGTGCGCGTTGCTGTGGTGGATGACGGCTTGGAAATTGGCCACGAAGATCTGACAGCGAACATTGCCACAAATCTGAGTTACAACTATGTGACACTTGGTAACGATCCGACCAATGCTCCTTCTGATCTGGCATCGGGTCATGGTACTTCCGTCGCAGGAATCGTTGCGTCGCTTGATTTAAATGGCGTTGGAGGGCGAGGTGTCGCACCTCGCGCCAACATGGTTGGCTACAACCTGCTACAGAATTCTACTGCGACGAATGAAGCGGATGCGATGACACGCGGTTCACCGAATGTGCATATTTCTTCCAACAGTTGGGGTCCACCGGATAACGCCGAACTGAATGTTTCTTCAATTTCTTGGCGGAGCGCTATCGATACCGGTTTAGCCAGTGGGAGGAATGGTTTGGGCACTATTTACACTTGGGCTGGCGGGAACGGCGGAAACGGAAACGGTGTGCCGGTTGATAATTCCAACTACGACGGTCAAGCTAATTATCGTGGAGTCATCGCTGTGGCTGCGGTCAACGATCAGGGTAAACAGTCTTCCTATTCCGAACCGGGTGCAAATATATGGGTCAGCGCACCGGGAGGAGAATATTGCGATACGCATGCGATCACCACGACGGATCGCAGTGGGACAGCGGGGGATAACTTAAATAATAATGCTGGAACTGGATACATGGACTACACCAATACCAGCTACACTAAATGCATGAACGGCACTTCGGCAGCTACGCCGATCGTGGCAGGCGTGGTCGCCCTGATGCTGGAAGCCAACCCGAATCTGGGCTGGCGTGATGTGCGGCTGATCCTCGCTGAATCGGCCCGCAAGAACGATCCCAGTGATGCGGGCTGGGGTATGACAGGCGGCACGCCGATATACAATTTCAACCATAAATACGGTTTCGGTGTGGTCGACGCAGGTGCTGCGGTGGCGCTTGCATCAGGCTGGACCAACGTTGGAGCGCAGTTGACCTACACGACAGCACTGGCTGTGCCGAACCTGCCAATACCGGACAATGACGCAACAACCGGTGTGTTAAATACGATTGCTGTCAGCGGCAGCGGCATTACGAAGATTGAATATATCGAAATCACCTTTAGTGCCTCCAATCACACTTATTTCGGAGATCTGGCGATCACTCTGACCAGCCCTGCGGGAGCGGTCAGTCAGTTGTCTGAAACGCATGTGTGTCAAACTGCGAGCTCGGTATGTGCCAGTACCTATAACGGCTGGGTATTTGGCAGTGCGCGCCATCTGGGCGAAGCTGCCAACGGCAACTGGACACTGACTGTGAAGGATGGCGCAGCGGTTGATACCGGCACCTTCCAGTCTTGGCAGCTTAAGTTCTACGGTCGCTGATCATTTCGACAGTGCAAGATCGATAAGTTGATAAATCAAAACAGGGATGAATGACATGATGCTATTAAAATTATCAAACGGAAAGATAAAGTTTCTGCTGTTGTCGGTAGTCATGTTTCTGAACGTGGCTTGCGCTGTGGAATTGAACAAGGGTACCTCCAAGTTGGCACCGCTCACCCAGGCCTATACCTGGTTTGACGGCGATCGTGAGCAGCAGGTGTGGCTGAATCCCCAGCTTGTTGCTGAATTCAACCCCGGTTCGCAAAGCGAACAACTGGTGAAGCGTGCCAACCCCGCCGCGCGCGTCGTGAATGTCAAACATCCTCAACACGGCATACGCTTCTGGCAGGTGGATAGCAGCGTTGGAGCCGCAGTAAGCAGTCTCAAGGCCGCATATCCGCAGGGAAACTATTCGCCGGTACTGCACGAAGGGCCGAGTAGCGTCGGTCGCATGCGTGCCTTGCCGGGAAATGTCATCGTCTATCTCGACCCGTCCTGGGATGAGGCCGCGATTCGCAATTGGCTTAACTCGCACAAACTGGAAATCGTGAAGAAGCTTGAGATCGGATCCAATATCTATGTCATCAAAACTGGTCCGGGCATGGAAGCGCTCGATACCGCCAATGCACTTTACCGCTCGGGTGAAGTCAAGGCTGCGTTCCCTGACTGGTGGCAGGAAGTAACGACACGGTAATGATGGCGAGTGAGAACTTTGCCGTAATTATTCCGAGATTCATCTGTCTTTACTATTGTCCGCTCTGTTATAATTCGCGCCTTCGGGGCGTAGCGCAGCCTGGTAGCGCACTTCGCTGGGGGTGAAGTGGTCGGAGGTTCGAATCCTCTCGCCCCGACCATAATTTTTTAGTCCCCGTTTTTCAGTGTTGTGCGATCATTACGCACAAGATCGAGTTCCATTTCGGTTGGCTGGCTAACGGGTTCCATAAATTTAGCTGATCACTCAAATGTCCAATAATCTTCTGCAGACAGAGTTTCCAACCTTCCTTCATGGCAAAGCAGCTGTCCAGGTTTTTTTCTATTTCTATCCGGTTTGTATAATCGAACTTTGCCGAGTTTTTGTTAAGGGTTGACTACGATGCGGATATTGATCAGTAATGACGATGGATATTTTGCACCTGGCCTGGCTTGTCTGGCCGAACATCTGGGTAAAGTGGCAGACATTGTAGTGGTTGCGCCGGAGCGAGATCGTTCCGGCGCTTCCAATTCGCTGACACTGGACAGGCCGCTCAAATTGCGTCGCGCATCTAACGGATTCTATTATGTTAACGGCACGCCCACCGATTGCGTGCATCTTGCCGTTACCGGGATGCTGGACTATCAGCCCGATATGGTAGTGTCAGGCATCAATTCGGGTGCGAACATGGGGGATGACACGATTTATTCCGGTACCGTAGCTGCAGCAACAGAAGGATTCCTGCTGGGCATTCCGTCAATTGCCGTTTCGCTGGCGGGCCAAAAATTGATTAATTACGAAGCCGCCGCCAGAGTAGCCACCGAACTGGCGTTACGTTTTAGCCGGCAGACTCATAATCACCCTTGGTTGCTTAATGTGAACGTTCCGGATGTTCCCCACGAACAACTCCATGGTGTTTCCGTCACCCGGTTGGGTAAGCGCCACAAGGCAGAGCCTGTGGTAAAGGCGAGCAATCCTCATGGCGAAACGGTGTACTGGGTCGGCGCGGCCGGTAAGGAGCAGGATGCGGGAGAGGGCACTGATTTTCATGCCGTTGCTCAGCAGCGGGTCTCTGTCACGCCGCTGCAGATCGATCTTACTCAATACAGCCAGCTAGATGCGGTGCGCGGCTGGCTTAACAGATGATGAACACAAAGCTGAGCGGTATCGGTATGACCTCGCAGCGCACCCGGATGCGCATGATCGAGCGACTGCGTGAGCAGGGCATCAAAGACGAGGCTGTATTGGCGGCGATGTTCGAAGTGCCTCGCCACCTGTTCGTGGACGAGGCGCTGTCGAGCCGCGCATATGACGATGTTTCGTTGCCGATCAATTTCAACCAGACAATTTCACGGCCCTATATCGTGGCACGCATGATCGAAGTATTGTATGCGGCAGGTCCGCTTAAGCGCGTGCTGGAGATCGGCACAGGGTGCGGATATCAGGCTGCCGTACTGGCGCAGATTTGCCCGGAGGTCTATACCGTGGAGCGCATCAAACCCTTGTATGAGAGGGCACGCAAACAATTGAGTGATCTGAAGATGCGCAATGTCAGCGTGCGTTACGCTGACGGTAGTGTTGGCTTGCCGGAGGCCGCACCGTTCGACGGTGTCATCATGGCTGCCGCAGCCCCCGCGTTGTCAGGCGGTTTGCGGGACCAGCTCGCGCTCGGTGGTAGAATGCTGATACCAGTTGGAGCACAGGAACAGTGGTTGTATCTGGTCGAACGCGAGGTGAACGGCTTTCATGAAACCCAACTGGAACCGGTGAAATTCGTGCCGTTGTTGATAGGGAAAGCATGAGAATATACCAGCCGTTAGTATTGTTGCTGATATTGGCTCTGTTGGAGGGCTGCTCTGCGGGAAAGTATCGCGCACCGATATATGAACGGGGAAAAACAGATCAGGCTGAAGAAAAATCTGCGGATGAAAAAGATTGGCGACCCGAGGTGTATGTCGTTCAAAAGGGCGATACGATGTACAGCATTGCGTTCAATTACGGATACGATTACCACGAACTGGCCGAGTTGAATGGCATCAAGGATCCCACGCTGATTTCCATCGGCCAGCAAATCAAACTTTTTCCCGGCCGTGCACCTTCTGAAGTGCCGGATGCGGCTGAAATCAAACCGGTAGAAAATCTGCTGAAAGATCAACCCAAGCTGGTAAAGTACAACTACAGCGAGAAAGCCTTGGTGCTGGCGGCAAAGGTGCAGGACGAGGTTAGTCCGATAGTCACAACCATTACCAGGGTCGATAACAAGCCTAAGCCTGAAATCGATAAGCCAATTGCCGTTTCCAGTGCTGATGTAGCCAAGGATGCAGACCTGAATTGGGGGATGCCTGCACAGGGGAATGTGATCGCCAGGTTTTCAGAGTCGGCGAATCGCAAGGGGATTGATATTGCCGGCAAACTTGGCCAGCCGATCCTGGCAAGCGCCGCCGGCAAGGTGGTATACAGCGGCAGCGGATTGCGCGGTTACGGCAAGCTGATCATCATCAAACACAATAGCACCTATCTTAGTGCCTACGCACACAACGACAAGATACATGTCAAGGAAGGTCAAAGCGTTTCACGCGGACAGAAGATCGCCGAGATGGGGCGCACAGACGCAGATCAGGTTAAATTGCATTTTGAAGTGCGTCGCCTCGGAAAGCCTGTTGACCCAGCGAAGTATCTGCCGCTCTGAGGATCGCAGGAAAACTTACGAGATGTCGGACGGAATTCTTAACATAGGAAACCATGACCGAGGCAGCGCGGAACTGCATTATGTCTATCCGGTAGTATCGCGCCGTGCCGGCGGTGTGTCGGTCGGTATCAACCTAAATACCAATAACGCCTGTAATTGGCGCTGCATCTACTGTCAGGTTCCCGATCTGAAACTCGGCGCGGCACCGCCACTTGACCTGATGTTGCTGGAACGCGAATTGCGCGGCTTTCTCGACGAGTTGCTACACGGCGATTTCATGAAGAGCCGTGTCACGGAAGATTTGCGGCGTATTAATGACATTGCGCTGTCCGGTAACGGTGAACCGACCAGTGCTGCCGAATTTATTCGAGTCATCGAACTTATCGCTCGGGTAAGGGCCGAAACGGCACTGCCCAAGGAAGTGAAGACTGTATTGATCACCAACGGTAGCCTGTTGTATCGCAGCGAAGTCCGGCAGGGTTTGCGTGATATGGCAAAACTCAATGGGGAAGTGTGGTTCAAGCTGGATCGCGCAAGTGAGGCTGGGATGCAAGTCGTTAACAATAGCCACATCAGCATCGGAAAAGTTCGCGACAACCTCATCGCTGCTATTGCCTGTTGCTCCACCTGGCTGCAAACTTGCTGGTTCGCACTGGACGGAGAGCCTCCAACTAAAGAGGACGAAGACGACTATCTGGAATTCGTCGCGGCATTGCAGCGCGACGGGCACCGGCTACAGGGCGTGCTGCTCTATGGCTTGGCACGCCCCTCGATGCAGCCTGAAGCAACACGCCTGACCACGTTATCTGCCGTGCATCTGCAAGTTTTCGGTGAGCGCATGGTGAAACTCGGGCTTAAGGTTAAGATTAGTCCCTGATAGCCGGTATGGTTGGCCGGTTGCGTAAACTGAATTGATCAATTTCATGGAATCAACATCCGAATGGCAAAAGGACTCACTGCTGCAATCGCCGATATTTGCGCCGCTGCATTCGCTGATCGGTAAACTTACGGCTGAAACTTTTCCCACGCTACAGGATTGCAATGCTCTGCTGGCATTCTTACAACCCCCCATCACGGTACAGAGTGGCCTGCTGCTGAAATTCGTGCAGCATGAACATGGCAGGCTGCCATTCGAGCGTCAGTACGAGCCACGCTGTTACCTTCTAGGCGAGGTGCCTACCCGTTCGGATAACTGGCATGACCTGTTCAACACGCTGGTATGGTTGACGTTTCCCAAAACCAAGGCTGCGATAAACGCGCGGCATTTTGCCGCGCTGCTGCAGGAGAAGGTTCCATCGGGCAGCCAGCGCAGTGCGGTGCGCGATGTGAACACTTTGCTGGATGAGTCTGGCGTGATCATACCTTATGCTGATAACCAGAGCGGTGCTGAACTGGCCTGTTTGCTGCGCGAGTTCAAGTGGAAAGAGCTTTTTTGGCATCGCCGCACACAGGTACAGTCACAATCTCTGCGACAACAGATGGGCTTCTATATCTTAGGCCACGGCCTATACGAAAAGGCACTACAACCCTATGTCGGCATGACGGGGCATGGGTTGCTGCTACAGGTCGAATCTGCTTTTTTCGGCTGGCCGCTAGCTCTGCGTCTGTCCTATCTGGACGGGTTAGTGACCAGGCATCTGACCAAACCGGGTAGCTTCCGGAGTACCCACGATCTCTCGCCGGTACCTTTGCTCGGCGTACCAGGCTGGGCAGCAGAGAATGACAAAGAGCTGTATTACGATAACACCACATATTTTCGGTCAGGAAGGATGAGTCGAAAAACTGCTTGACATCATCGTCATTTGTGACGATACTCCGCGACGCATCATCTTTATTTTACGGGGAGGAACAGTCATGAGATATCCGGGAGGAAAAGGCGGGGCGGGCATTTACCAGAAGATCATCAACATGATGCCACCTCATCGAGTGTTCATTGAACCATTCGTTGGCGGAGGCAACATCATCCTCAACAAGCAGCCTGTTGAGACATCCATCGTTATCGACATTGATGCTGAGCAGATAGGCAGGCTTGCGCCCCAATTGCATACCTCTGTGACGGCCATCTGTGATGACGCGGTCCAATGGCTGAAAGATTATGCCTGGCAGGGCGATGAACTTGTTTACTGCGATCCACCTTATGTAATGGCAGCTCGATCTGGACGCAGGCTATACAAGCATGAGATGACCGATGCGCAACACCGTGAACTGGTTACGGTGCTTTCATCGATACCGGCATCCGTGATGCTATCGGGATACCGCAATGATATCTACGACGAGATGGTTGAGAGCTGGAGACGGGTGGACTTCCCGGCTATGACCAACGGTGGGGTCAAGCTCGAGTCAGTATGGATGAATTATGAACCACCCGCAGTACCGGCTGAATTTACTTACCTGGGGGACAATTTCCGCGAGCGCGAACGCATTAAGCGCAAGAAACAGCGGTGGGGAACCAAACTGGCGAAATTACCCAAGGCCGAGCAGGCTGCCATCATGGACGTTTTGCGCGGGATCATGTCGCCCGACATCACGATCAAGTCCACAATGTCCGGGTCCTGCGTCCTGATCACTAATATGGCCTGACCATTGGTCTACCCGACATAAGAGTTGATTTGAGCTATCCATCCGCCGGCGTAGCGGGGGGGTGGATACCTTGGTATCATTCAGGCTTGTATTTCCATCCCTTGCAGTACTGAATGCTAAGTAATCTTAACCAGGTCCAGCGTAACGCCGTGACTTATCTGGACGGGCCGTTGCTGGTCCTGGCCGGCGCCGGCAGCGGCAAGACACGCGTGATCACCCACAAGATCGCCCATCTGGTGAACGAATGCGGCTATGAGCCTCGGCATATTGCCGCGATCACATTTACCAACAAGGCAGCGAACGAGATGCGCGAGCGCGTCGGCGAGCTGCTGAAGAACACCAGCACCAAGGGCTTGGTGGTAAGTACCTTTCATTCGCTGGGCATGAATATCCTGCGCGCCGAGGCCAAGTTGCTGGGCTACAAACCCCAGTTCTCGATCCTGGACAGCAGCGACACCTGGAAGATATTCAACGAACTGACCAATTCCGGCGACAAACAGGATATCCGCAACCTGCAGGCGCAGATATCGAGCTGGAAGTCTGCCTTTGTCTCACCCGAACGGGCGACCGAGATCGCCGACAGCGATGAAGCGAGGGTGCATGCACGCATCTACTCGCGTTACCAGGAGACGTTACGTGCCTACCAGGCGGTGGATTTTGATGACCTGATTCACCTGCCGGTGGAGCTGTTCAAGCAGCACCCCGAGGCGCTGACGCGCTGGCAGCTGAAGCTGCGCTACCTGCTGGTGGACGAATACCAGGACACCAACGATTGCCAGTACCAGATGATTAAACAGCTTGCTGACCTTCGCGGGGCACTCACCGTGGTGGGTGACGACGATCAGTCTATCTATGCCTGGCGCGGTGCCAGCATCGAGAACCTGCATAATCTGCGCAACGATTATCCGAAATTGAGCGTGATCAAGCTAGAGCAGAATTACCGTTCCTCGCAGCGTATTCTCAAGGTGGCGAACCACCTGATCAACCACAACACCAAGGTGTTTGAGAAGAAGCTGTGGAGCGACCACGGCATCGGAGACCCGATCCGCATTTACGCGGCGCGCGACGACGAGCACGAGGCCGAGAGCGTGGTGCTCAAGCTGATGTCGCACAAATTCGAGCATCGCACAAAATATTCTGACTATGCGGTTCTGTACCGCAGCAACCACCTGTCGCGTGTATTCGAAAAGCAATTGCGTGAACATCGTATACCCTATACCGTCAGCGGCGGCACCTCGTTTTTTGATTCAGCCGAGATCAAGGACATCACATCCTACCTGAGACTCATCGCCAACCCGGACGACGATCCGGCGTTCATCCGTGCCATTACCACGCCCAAGCGTGGTGTCGGCAACACCACGCTGGAGAAACTGGGTAGCTATGCTGGATCACACCATATCAGCCTGTTCGAGGCGGCGTTCGAGCCGCAGGTGCAACATGACATTCAGCCGCGCCAGTACGAAGAGCTAATGCTGTTCTGCAATTTTATCAACCGCATCCAGGAGCGGATAGACAAGGATCCATGCGGCGAATTGCTCGACGAGCTGTTGCGCGCAATCAACTACGAGACCTGGTTGTACGATTCGCATGAATCTCGGCAGGCGGAAACCAAGTGGAAGAACGTTGAGGATTTCATCGGCTGGCTTAAGCGCAAATCAGAAGCGGACGAGAAGAACCTGGTCGAGATGGTGCAGACAGTCGCACTGATCAACATGCTGGAAGGTAAGAACGGGGAACCTGACGCGGTGTCGCTTTCCACGCTGCATGCAGCTAAAGGACTGGAATTTCCGCATGTGTTCATTGTCGGTGCTGAAGAGGAGATATTGCCGTTTCGCGATAGCGATGAAAAACAGCTCGAGGAAGAACGCCGCCTGATGTACGTAGGGGTGACGCGCGCCGAACGCAGCCTGCAGATCAGCTACTGCAACCGGCGCAAACGCGGCAAAGACTGGTTTCCCTGCGAGCCGAGCCGCTTCATCGAGGAGATGCCGCAAGGCGAGTTGGTCTATGCTGGCGGCCATGCTGATGCCGTACCCACCGTGACCAAGGACGAAGGCATGGACAAACTGGCGAAGCTCAAGGCGATGCTGAACAAACCTGTGACGGAATAACCCGACTATGTCCTATCCCGTACAACCGGCAGAACTGAGACAGGCCGCGCTGCACTGGCTGGCGGAATGCGATGCGGTACGCAAGGCTGAGGGCGTGCGGCAGCTGGTTATGGACTGGCAGGAAGGAATAATCACTCTGGACACGCAGCCCGTGCTGTCAGTTAGCCGCGCTGTGCCCGGACGGCCCGGCAGGCCGGAGCTGGTTTCGCCGCGACTGGTCAAGCGCCGCGCGATGAACACAGTGGTGGGGCGTGCCGCGCTGATTCATGCACTGACCCATATCGAATTCAATGCGATCAACCTGGCCCTGGATGCCGTGTGGCGCTTCGCCGACATGCCCGTAGAATATTATGCCGACTGGTTGCGGGTGGCGGATGAAGAAGCATTTCATTTCTCATTGCTTGCCGGCCATTTGCGCGAGTTGGGATATGTATACGGTGATTTTCCTGCACACAACAGCCTGTGGGAAATGGCCGAAAAAACCTCTATCGATATTCTTGCGCGTATCGCTCTGGTACCCAAGACAATGGAAGCGCGAGGACTGGATATTGTCCCTTCGATGCGAGCAAAGTTGGCGCAGGCTGGCGACACCAAGGCTGCCGGGATATTGGATATCATCTTGCATGACGAAATTGGCCATGTTGCCATTGGTAACCAGTGGTATGCCTATCTCTGCGAACAACGCGGCTTGGATCCGGTCGCCGCCTATGCACATCTGGCCGGAAAATATGCAGCCCCGGCGTTGCGTGGCCCATTTAATCTGGAAGCAAGAAGAGCTGCGGGGTTTAGTGAATTGGAATTGTCGGCGCTAACCGGGAACTAATCGGGTACTAGCCGGGTAAGAGTATATTTCTGTAGAAATGCTTTTTCAGAATGCCGGTACCGGTAAATGATGACTGGGATTCTACTCTAGTTAAAGGTATCAAGCTCATTGTTATTTTAGCGGCAAACCGAGCAAATGGCGCACGGGTAAGCTTTGTTCCTTCGATTTTTGACGAATACTGCAAACTACGATTTCAGAGATATTCTAATCAGGGGTACTGGGGAGCTATCTGCCTTAACCCCCATATTTCGCGGTTGTACTCTAGAATGGTGCGGTCACTTGAGAATTTCCCGCTGTTAGCAGTGTTGAGGATGCTCATGCGCGTCCATTCGTCTTGGTTCTGATATGCCTTACTTACCTTGCGCTGACAGTCAATGTAACTGCGAAAATCTGCTGCGGTCAGCCATGGGTCGTCCGGACTGTAGATCGAGTCGATAATGGGGTCGAAGATACCTGGTTCGAACAGATTGAAATGTCCACTGCCCAATAACTCCATCACACGCCTCAAATCTTCGTCGGCATTGACGATGGAGGAGGGGTCGTAATTCCCTCGGGTTGCTTCGACTTCTTCCGCAGTAAGACCGAACAGGAAGAAATTATCCTCGCCTGCTTCCTCGCGAATCTCAATGTTGGCTCCATCGAGTGTACCGATGGTCAGCGCACCGTTCATCATAAATTTCATGTTACCGGTTCCCGATGCTTCTTTGCCGGCGGTGGATATCTGTTCCGACAAGTCGGTGCCGGGGCAGATCACTTCCATTGCAGTGACACGGTAGTTCGGCAAAAATGCCAGTCGCAACAATCCGTCGGTCGCCGGATCACTATTGATTACGCTTGCCACTGAGTTGATCAGTTTGATGATGCGTTTGGCCATCATGTAACCCGGCGCGGCCTTGCCGCCGATAAGAACGCAACGAGGTGTCCAGTTTGCTGTGTCGTTGCGCTTGATGCGGTCGTATAAATGTATCACGTGCAGCACGTTCAATAGTTGACGCTTATACTCGTGGATACGTTTAACCTGTACGTCAAACATGGCATTGGTGCCAAAGTCAATGCCGCAATCGTTCTTTACCATGTCGGCCAGATGCTGTTTGTTGGCCTGTTTGACTTTGCGCCATTTTGCACGGAACCGTGCATCGTTTGAAAATTTCTTCAGTTTACTGAGCAGTGAAAGGTCATTGTGCCAGCTATCGCTGATGGCATCGGTGATCAGGTTGCATTGTGCCGGATTGCTCCAGAGCAGCCAGCGACGGGGTGTGACGCCATTGGTTTTGTTGTTGAATTTTTGAGGCCACATCTCATAAAAGTCGCGGAAAAGGTTTTTCTGAAGTAGCTGCGAGTGAAGTGCCGCGACACCATTCACTGAGTGGCAAGTCACCACCGCCAGATAGGCCATGCGCACAAACTGTTCTTCACCTTCCTGGATGATAGACATACGGCGCTGGCGATCGATATCGCCGGGATATTGTTGGGCAATCTGCGACAGGAAGCGAGCATTGATCTCGTGGATGATTTCCATCAGGCGCGGCAGCAGACGACCGAACATGCCGGTAGACCATTTTTCCAGTGCCTCTGGCAGCAAGGTATGGTTGGTGTAGGCCATAGTTCGGCTGGTGATAGACCATGCATCATCCCAACCGAGGCCGTGATGATCCATCAGTAAACGCATCAATTCCGGCACTGCACACGTGGGATGAGTGTCGTTCAGCTGGAAACAGTTTCTGTCGGCAAATGCGCTGAAATCTTGCCCATGGTTATTGACCCATTGGCGTAATATATCCTGCAAGCTGGCAGAGGCGAGGAAGTACTGCTGGCGCAGGCGCAGCTCTTTGCCGTTCTCGCTTGCATCATTCGGGTAAAGCACCATCGTGATATGTTCGGCGGAATTCTTTGAAGCAACGGCCTCGGTGTAGCTACCCGCATTGAATTCGGAAAGATCGAATTCTTCGGTTGCCGCAGCGCTCCACAGGCGCAGTGTGTTCACTGTTCCATTCCGGTAACCGGGGATGGGTACATCGTAGGGCACTGCCATCACGTCGCGAGTTTCGACCCAACGCGCATGCACACGGCCTTTCAGGTCGGAAAAAAAACTGGTATGCCCGCCGAACTTGATACGTGTGGCGAACTCAGGGCGCTCTATTTCCCAAGGGTTACCGTCGCGCAGCCAGTGATCCGGTTCCTCGATCTGGTTTCCATTTTCGATCTTTTGACGAAACATGCCATATTCGTAGCGGATACCGTAACCCATGACCGGCAACTGCAACGTTGCACAACTATCCAGGAAGCAGGCAGCCAGACGCCCGAGGCCACCATTTCCCAGCCCTGCGTCGTGTTCGTGCTCTGCAATTTCGTCGAGTCCAACCTCGAGTGTGCGTAATACGGTTGCCGTTGCGGGGTCGACATCCAGATTCAACATGGCATTACCCAATGTGCGCCCCATCAGGAATTCGAGGGACAGGTAATAAGTGCGCTTGCAATTCGCATTCCGGTAAGCCCTGCGTGTATTGCGCCAACGCTCCACCAGACGGTCACGCAGTGCCATCGCAATCGATTCGTACATCTGGTAGCTGGAAAAGTGAGGGTCGTCTCGGCCCAATGTGTGGCTGAAATAACGGCGAAAATCATCGACGATGCTGTCTGCATCCATACTAAGTGGTGGAAGATTGCCAATCACTGTGGACGGGGAGGTTTTTTTTGCTTTTGATTTGATGATGTTACCTCTTACTTTGACGGGTCAAACGGATGATACGGCTGTCACCTGTTCCAAGACTGATCGGCCGAATGTATTAGTCAGGCAGATGTATCGGTGAATTTTTGAATTATACCGCTAACGCGATATTCGCGCCGTATGGCTATTCATCTTCATGAACTGAGATTAATCGGCGACATCTCGCGAAATATGGCACCGCAACGTGCTATCCGATTGTTGGATGCTGTCCGGCGTGGAACGCATGAGATCCCTATGCAGATCAATTTGGCGTGACCGGGATACTAATCTTTGGATGTGGAAGATTGTAGCCAAAATTAAATCGCGCCCCGTCAGGTTTTCGTCAGAAAACATACACTCCGATCCGATGCTAATCGTAACTATATGTTTAATTGATGAAAAATATAATGGCATATTGTTTGCAATCAGAACTGAACAGGAGATACTAATCTGATAGTGCAATTGAATAGATGAACTCATGGGAAAAAATATGACAAATAATGAAGCGATTTCTTTTGGTGCCGCCATCGGGGCGATTTTTTCTGGTTTGACAAGGTCGCAGCCTGATGTGATACCGGATCGTTATAGTGATGTCCGGAAATGTTCTTTCTTTGAGACGCTCACTGATAGTCAACTGTTTCAGATTCTGGAACGGTCGGCAATCAGAAAGTTTCCAACCGGAACCCGCATTTCTTCGGAGCGTACTACAGGAGCATCATTTTTTGTGGTTCTGTCAGGCACTGCTGAAGTTTCTTCAAACGGTATGCACATGGGCATCATTCAGCGTGGCGATTGTATGGGTGAGGGGGTGTTTTTCACCGACAAAAATTCAAGCATGGAAACGGTAGTCGCAAGCGGGGAGGTCGTAGCGCTTGAATTAACGAAAGATGCTTTGGACAGCATGAGTGTTGAAGTAAAGGATTCCATTGAAAAGGTACTTTTACATGCGTTATTCAAGAAGCTGCAACGCTCAAATGTCCTGAACGAATTATTGCACAAACAATGGATCACATCTTTATCCCGTTAATTTATATGTGTTTTTGTATCGGATAACTTCAATCGATTTATACTTTAGTCAAAGTATGTGCGGCAGGGCTCTCCTGCCGTTTTTTTTGCCCGTAATTTTAAGGGGGTGATGCTTGCGCGTTGGGATGTTATATTCGGTAAACTGTAACCCGCCGCACTAAGCAGGTTATACCGTGGAATTGAAACATGGGGAGCAAGAATTTGAAGGATGCGACGGATACTTTGCTGGAGGTAAGCGATCTTCATTTTGCATACGGCAAGCATGAGGTATTGAAGGGCATAAACCTTTCTGTTCCGCGCGGCAAGATTGTTGCGATCCTTGGCATCAGCGGATGCGGGAAGAGTACGTTGCTGCGCCATTTCGGCGGACAGTTGCGGCCATCAAGCGGGAGCGTGAAATTCATGGGCAAAGTAGTTCATGAACTCGACAATGATGAATTGTATGAGATGCGCCTGAAGATGGGCATGATGTTTCAGGTGAGCGGGTTGTTCACCGATTTGTCGGTGTACGACAATATTGCCTTTCCATTGCGTGAGCATACCAATCTTCCCGAGGAATTGATCCACGACTTGGTATTGATGAAATTGCATGCAGTGGGGTTGCGTAACGCCAGAAATTTGATGCCTGGCGAGCTTTCTGGCGGCATGGAGCGCCGGGTGGCTTTGGCGCGGGCGATTGCCACCGACCCGGCGTTGATTATCTACGACGAGCCGTTTGCCGGGCTTGATCCCATTTCGCTCAATACCATCGCAAATCTTATTCGCAAGCTGAACGATGCGCTCGGCGTAACGTCGATCGTGGTGACATACGATCTTTCCGAATCGCTCAAAATCGTCGATTACGCTTATTTTATTAATGATGGTGTTGTCGTTGCTGGGGGGGAGGTATCTGAGATGATTAATTCGCAAGATCCGTTCGTCAGGCAGTTTATCCATGCTCAACCGGACGGCCCGATCGCTTTTCAATATCCAAGCAAACCATACGCGGAAGAACTGGATATCAGCAAGTCACTCGGTTAATCGTCATTTCTGCCATGACAACCCCGGATGATTCGCAGGCTGGGAAATACATCAGGGTGCCGGGTTAGGATAACGCCTGTGCACCGCCTCGATCTTTTCCAGTACTTCCTTCGATAGCACCATTTCCGCACTCTCCTGATTCTCCCTCAACTGTTCCATGCGGGTCGCGCCTAGTATCACGCTGCTGGTGAACCAGCGCGTGCGGGCAAAGGCGAGTGCCATTGTCGCCGGGCTCAATCCGGCTTCTCTGGCGATACGCACATATTCCGCGCTGGCAGCAGGCACGTTGACCTTGGCATAGCGCTGGCCGAAATTGGGGAACAGGGTGATGCGTCCTTTCGCCTTCGGATCGGCGAGATACTTGCCGGTGAGGTGGCCGAACGCGAGCGGGCTATAGGCGAGCAGGCCGACATTTGCATGGCGGCACACCTCGGCCAGTCCGGATTCAAACGTGCGGTTCATCAGGTGGTAAGCGTTCTGTACCGAGACAACCTTGGGCAATCCTGACTGTTTCGCGAGCCGCACGAACTCCATCACGCCCCAGGGTGTCTCGTTCGACAGGCCGATATGGCGTACCTTGCCGGCCTTGACTAGTTCCGCCAGTGCCTGCAGTTGCTCGGCGATCGGCACGGTGTCGCGTTCCTTGTCCGCCTCGTAGCCGGCGCCGCCGAACATCGGCACATAGCGGTCCGGCCAGTGGATCTGGTACAGGTCGACATAGTCGGTCTGCAGGCGCTTCAGGCTGGCATCGATTGCGGCATTGATGTGCTCGCGGTTGATCTTCGGGCCGTTGCGTATCCAGCCGAAACCGCGCGAGGGCCCGGCGATCTTGGTGGCGATGACCAGTTTGTCGCGCGGCTGGTTCTTCAGCCAGGTGCCGATATAGCTTTCGGTGCGGTGCACCGTCTCGGCGCGCGGGGCGACCGGATACATCTCGGCGGTGTCGATGAAGTTCACGCCGCGCGATACAGCGTAGTCGAGTTGCTCGTGCGCCTCTGCCTCGGTGTTCTGTTCCCCGAAGGTCATCGTGCCCAGACACAGCGCCGAGACCTTCAGGTCGCTGCTGCCCAGTTGTCGGTATTCCATGCTTGCTCCTGTGCGGTACGGGTTACATTGTAAAGCCGATCCGCGAGAGCTTGAACCCTAACATTATTCCCTCCCCATGCAGGGGGGG
>Ga0224495_10000990_pt1 | contig 21056 bp, 18 predicted proteins | sample SF_Jul11_sed_USG_FD_168128 | JGI IMG/M metagenome (GOLD analysis project Ga0224495, IMG submission 168128) | Sediment microbial communities from San Francisco Bay, California, United States - SF_Jul11_sed_USGS_4_1 | ecosystem: Environmental > Aquatic > Marine > Sediment | place: USA: California...
TATCCCAGGGAGCTGCGCGACAATGTCCAAAACCTCCAGCGGGTTCTGGTCTCCACCCCCAACGGGGCGCAGATTCCCCTCTCTCTGGTGACACAGATAAAGCTTCACCAGGGGCCGCCTGCCATCAAGACGGAAAACACCCGGCCCAGCGCCTGGGTGTATGTGGATATCAAAAGCTCCGATATCGGCGGCTATGTGCGCCAGGCCAAGCAGGCAGTGGCCCAGAACGTCACCATCCCGCCGGGATACACAGTGGACTGGTCCGGCCAGTATGAGTATATGGAGCGGGCGGCCGCGCGGCTGCGCATATTGGTGCCCGCCACGCTTATCATCATCTTCCTCCTGCTTTATTTCAACTTCATGAACTTCACCGCCCCGCTGGTGGTGATGCTCTCCATCCCCTTTGCGCTCACAGGTGGATTCTGGCTCATCCACCTTTTGGGCTACAACCTGTCGGTGGCGGTGGGGGTCGGGTTCATAGCCCTGGCAGGCGTGGCCGCGGAGATCGGCGTGTTGACCTTGACCTTCATAGACCATGCGGTGTCGGAGAAAAGAGCGCATGCCGGGCATAGGCTCTCTTCAAAACAGATTATGGACGCCGTTTTCGATGGCGCGTCCCAAAGGGTGCGCCCCATCGCCATGACGGCCACCGCCATCATCGCCGGCCTTCTGCCCATCATGTGGGGCAGCGGCTCCGGCTCCGAGGTCATGCGCAGGATAGCCGCGCCCATGGTGGGTGGCATGGTGACCACCACGCTGTTGTGCCTTCTGGTGCTGCCGGTGATATACAGCATGATCCTGGGATGGCAGGAGCGAACCCGGCCTGGAGCGCAGATAGCCCCGGAATAAACATAGAAACAGCTCATGCGACGGTGTTTAATGATCTCCAGAACTGTCGGTTGCAGCGCCGCCGGGGTTACCTGCATCGAGTTGGTTCTGGTCCTGGTCTATCTGGCCTCGTTCGTCCTTGGCGCGCAATACACCTGGCGGATGTGGATCGAGTATGGATTGGCATGGCAAATGGCCGGGGCGGCTGTAGGAGGCCTGATCGGGATCGCCGCCGCCATCGGCGCAATTCTTGCTCTATTGGCGCCGTTCTGGATATATCTGCTGTTCACACGGGCCATGAGTCCGGCTGTAATGGTCTGCAATTGCGAGGACAATCAGACTCCCGTTTCCGAATCACTGCTGCCTGGGCCGGGCGCCGGTTTGTTGTCGATTGCCGCAAGCCAAAGGTTGGACCAGATCCCCGAGTTATCCTTGGCCATCTCGCCCAGCCTGCTGCAAAATGGCAATCACGATTCCCGGCTACCGTTGACCAGGGGCTGGAGAGAACGCATCGCCATAGCGGCCCATCTGGGCCTGCGGCTGGAGGGCCTGGAGCCAGAACCGTTCTCCGGGCCCAGGATCGAATATAACAGTTGGGCTCCATTGCCCCGGGATATTTCCGGAGCCCTTCGCTGCGGCCTGCCGCCCAGATTAATCCTGGCATGGGTAATACTCCTTCTTCAGAGGACCCTGCCCATTTTTGAAAAGGAATTCCATCAAGACACCAGGCCTCGCCAGATTTTGGGCGCCTCCGCCTTGATACTTGTCTCCGCCTCGGATCAGGCGCAGGCTCTGCTGCGGGAGCTATCCAAGGGTCCCTGGTCTCCCGATCATTACGGTTGCCGCCAGGCATCTCGCGGCTTTTTGGACCGCGTCATGGATAAGCCCACCCCTGGCAGTCATGCCGCGCTGGCTGCCCATTCACTGGCGCAGTTGGCCTATCAGTACGCTTTGCCTGACCGGCTTTGGATGGTATACGAGGCTGGGGATATGCGCGCAGGGTATGAAACTCCGGATAACAGGATCGCCTGGAGCCAGCCCGGCTACTATGCCGAATTGGCGTCCAACTGCTGCGCTCGCGCGGCGGTGGAAATGGCCGCCGAGTATCAATGGCAGAGGAGGACATTGGCTGCCCTGGTCGTAGGTTGGCGGAGCTGGGCGGAGGACCGGGAGGATTGGCGCAGGCGCCTAGAGAAGGAATGGGAGCCCAGGATGGAGAAGATGGAGGTTGGCGCCGCTTTCGATAAACAGGCCTATATGCAAATGGCCCGGGCCCGCCTGGCGCCCTGGCCGAATTCGTAGATCCAATTCCCATATTACCAGGGCTCATTCTCTGCTAGAATAATTTCTCAGGTCGGCTGTAAAATCAGGAGCCGAACCAGGGGATTTCTTTATTGAGCCAGAATCTCCTGCGGCCTGTTGAGGCTTGCTCTACGAAAAGTGATGCATAAAAATACCTCCTTATGAAAACACAGCCATTGTTGGGCCGAATAAACCAGTTTGTCTTTGGGAAACCATATTTGCCCTTCCGATGGGTGTTTCTGGGATCACAAACCATTTTCATCCTGTTCATTTCAGCCTTCCTGTTTCCCGTGGCTTTCTTCTTCCCATGGTGGTACACGCTGGACCCCATGATCGGCCGCTCCTTTAACATGCTGGGCACGGCCAAGGCTTTCATGGATTCAGAAGATCTTGCCCGGATGACCAAATTCACCATGGTGGAGGCTCTTCCGGTCTTTTCCGCAGACCCGGAAAACGCCGAAATTGAGACCGGGATGGCGTTCAACATGATGCTTACCCAAGGCCGGTTGCTTTCGGAGGAGGAGGCTTTGGCCGCCTTTGTGGATTACACCCCGTCCGATCCGAAGCAGGAAGCGCCGTTGAATTATGAACGGCTGGTTTATTGGTACGGCTTCTGGACGCAGGCCCTGGAACGGCATCCCGGCCTATTGGGCGTTTTCAAAAAATACAAGCTCATGATCATGGACTCAAAGAAATATGTTTCGGAGCATGACTATGAGCTAAGCGACCTTTATCTGATGCTGGACCCCGGCCCGGCGGCTGGGGGGTTCTTCAAGGACTACATCATTTTTCTGCTGGACGGCTCCGAATGGTGGGACGAATCCACCCATCCTGGGCAGGCATTCCTGATAAAGGGACGAGTGAATGAGGAGCGATGGCGAAACGGATACCTGGCCAAGGGCCAATATTCCGCCGCCCGGTTCGATCCGGCCAGCCCCTGGTATAATCCGCAGCCGCTCTATGCCACCGACGAGTTCGGGACATGGTTCACAGTTTCCATTACATCCGTGGTGGAGAACAACAACCTGGTGATCAGCGTCGATCTGCCGGCCGAGGGAGTGCAACAGGCTATTTACCAGACCAGGATATTGGCCTATGGGCTGCTGGCAGTTCTCTTCCTGATCGCATACCTGATGAGCCTGCGCCGCAGCCGGGAGATCACCAGCCCCATCACCGCGCTGGTGGATGGGGCCGAGGAAGTGATGAAGGGCAACTATGACCATCGGATTCCCCCGGTGGGCCGAGGTGAATTCATCAACCTGGTGGACACCTTCAACCAGATCACAATCTGGGTTAAGGAGAAGGTTCACCTAAAGGACGCGGTGTCCAAGCTTTTGTCCGAGGAACTTGCCGAGATCGCCGCCAGGGAGGGGATGACCCTCGGCGGCGAGGAAGTAAACTGCACAGTGATGTTCACCGATTTCGCCAGCTTCTCCTCCATCGCAAAGCATCTTACTCCAAAGCAGATCGTCTCCACCCTTAACGACTATTTTGAGCTGAACGTGGCGCTGATCAAAAAGCACGGCGGCTTTACCGACAAGTTCATCGGCGACGGAATCATGGCGATGTTCGGAGCCCCGATAAAGATCCCCGATCACGCCGCCAGGGCCGCCCGCTGCGCGTTGGAAATGCAGAAGGCGATGCGGGAATTCAACAAAAATAGAATCGCCGAGAATAAGGTTGTGTTCGAAATGCGCATCGGGCTCAACTCCGGCTCCGCGATCGTGGGCTCCATCGGCAGCGACATCAAAATGGAGTATACCTCCATTGGAGAGGTCACAAACCTGGCCCAGAGAATGGAGTCCATCTGCAAGATTGGCCATGTAATGATGACCGAGAATACCTTCAAGCAGATCGGCCAGCTCAAGCTGGAAGACGCCTGGCTGGATCAAACCCCAAACTATGAAACCGTCAAGGGATACACCGGCAAGGTGGCCACCTTTGGGATATACACATCCGAATGGGTGATAACGGTGAATAAAGAGGCCACTTCCCCCGCCGGATTTTACATTCGCGAGCGCATCCATCGCGGTCAGCCTAAAGATGCCTGACAGCCATATAAGGAGCTTTGAATTCAATAGGCGCCCACTGATCGACTTCGCGCGCGCCGTCATGCCCGGCCGTGCCTTGACGACCCATGAATAATAGATCAGAGGGCAAATCGCTCTTCGGGCTGGGCGCCCTGGCAGTGTATATCGCCTGTGCGGCTTTTATCTACTACTTCATCCCCCTGCCCGTCGGCGCCATTCTTGTCTACGCCTTTATACCGGCTCTGCTTGTGACCGCTGCCCTGTCTGCGGTCTGTCTGATATCCAGATCAGGCAGGAAATTGGCCCTGGCGGGAAAACTCTTCGTCGTGGCCGCCATATCCATCATCGCCCTCATTCTCCCTGCCAGGTCGTTCATTGATAAAAGCGCGCGGGATATAGTATTCAGGGAAAATTATGTATCCACCTGCGTCTCGTCGCTGGCGCCAAAATACAGCAAGGATGGCCAGATTCCGGCACACATGTTCTGCAACTGCATATATGACTTCATTACCAAATACTACACCATCTCCGAGCTGGAGCGGATAGACCGGGAGATATCCGCGCGGGTAGATTCAAAAGACGCCAGGCAGATGGCCGAGCTTATCAGCAGCGAGGGAATCCGGCAATGCTCGGTCAGCGTTCCATTTTCCACCCGCTAGCCGCGGCGGCGACGTAGTCTTTTAAATCGCCGGCCAGCCACCGGGAGGGCCTGTCTATTCCATCCGCGCGGTTGTGGCCGCCCCTCCCGCGGCGGCGGTGGGCGCCAGGGGCAGCGCTATTTCATCGAAATCAACGCCATCAAACACTTTCAGGTTCACCATGCCGTTGAACGCCGTCACGTAGAGTATGGATGAGTTGTAATTGCTTTCTGTGGGAAGGTTGCCGCTGAAATTGCCTGAAATAGCCCACTGGAAGTCCATCTGGTTCCCGTCAATGTCATAGCTTTTGCTGGCGTCCAGGATGAACAGAGATGGCGCTGGCGGAGGCGCGGTTCCTCCGGCAGGGGCCGCTGGCTGTGTTATCTTGCTTTCGGTGATCGTAAGGATGGCCACTGGAGGATGATTCCCGCCAGTGCCAAGGGCGTTTAGAATGATGGTCCTGGCGTTGATGTTTCCGTTCGCGTCCGCCACGCTGGCCTCCACGGCGTAGTATCCGCCTTTATCCACGAACATGGTGGTCACCACTCCCGTCAGGGAGTTCAGTGTGGCCGTGCTGCCCATCGGCTGGCTTACCAGTGTCCACGTGACAGTCAGGGCACCGCCAAGAACGCTGTTGCTTTTGGCCGCGGAGAACTGCGCCATTTTCCTTACGCCAGTTTCCGTTGGGCCGTCAATCACGACGCTAATCGGGTTATTGGGATATTTCGCCCCGAAAGTCCCTTCTGGGAATATGCCGCAGCCCGCCGCCATCGACAGCAAGGCGCCCAATAACAACAACCTCCAACCGGCGGCGGCCGGGCCTGACTCGTATGCGTCCATCCTCATGGTTTCTTTCCTTGATAATATGATTTGTTTTCTCTTCATTATGTCAGGGCTTGGCCGGAGTCTGCATTCTCACCGTGGCGTAGGCCACTATGGGAACCCTGCCGGCGTCGTACAGATTGAGCAGAAACGGATCCGTCTCCGGATCCTTCACCTTTTCTTCCGCGCCATATTGCCGGGGCATCATGCCGGTCTTGAGTATTCTTATTATTACGGTCTTAATCAGCGGCACCAGGAGCTTATAACCATATGTAACCTTGACCTTCAGAAGATTAGCGTCCTGGATGTTCACCTGGGACCCAGCCTTTACCATCGTGCTGCGGAACATCAGGTTGTCATTTGGGATCGCGTAGCCCAGGGCGGCGTCGGCATAGGCCGCAAACTCCCCGCTGGCTGGGCTTATCCGCTCAAGTTTTATATAGCCATCCGTGGCTTCCTTGCTTATCTTCTCATAAGCCGATTTCACGGCGGCGGGCGTGGCGTCCACGGTGTACAGCGGAGACAGGCTGCGGAAAAACTCCTCCTCCATGGCGGACACGCTGGCGTTCTCCAGCGACCCCGCCCGCGCGGCCTGGAACGCGGCCAGGTTCACCGTGGCCTTGGCCCAATAGATCAACCCCATCTGCAGCGACCCAAGGGTCAACAGCAGTATGGTGGGCCACACAATTATGAACTCCGTCATGCTCTGGCCGGCGCGGCCGGCCGTCAACCGCCCTTGCGGCCGCATGAACCTGCATCTTATGTTCATATCATCCACCAGGCCCTATTTATCTTCCTTCAGGATTTTCACCGCCGAAAGCTCCTCGATGATCTTCTGGTTGCTGGCGAAAAGCGGATCGCTTTCCGAAAGCCTTTTCTGGGACTCCACCAGCATCGCCATCCCCTGCAACAGCCGCACAACCGCCATGTTCCTCCAGGCTGGGGCGAAGTCTGGATTCTTGGTCAAAGTCTTCTGATACATCTGGGCGGCCTTTTCCAGCCGCCGGGAGCGGGAGTATATATTGCCAAGCTTGAATGTGGATTCGTAGGATATGTTCCCCCGGGCGGCCAGTTCGTAGTAATACTTCTCCGCCATGTCATAATCGCCTTGAGCGTACGCCATGTCCGCCTGCCGGGTAAGCTCCAGCGGGCTCGCCTTTGCCCCGAAGGCCGCGCAGGAAGAGGCTGCGGTGGCAAGCAGGAGCAGTATGGAGCCCTGGAGGGCTGTGGAATTCATGGCGCCTCCTCCCACATCAGCGTGTCCCCCACCTCAAGCTTCATCTCTTCAATGGCGCCGGGCCATAGCTCCAGAGTGGCTCTGGCGCCCAGAGCCCAAGAGACCCGAAAAGGCTTCACCCTGGCCGCAAGTTTTACTATCCGCTTGGTTGAGGACAAAAACGCCAGGTCCAGCTCAGACCTCATACCGAAAGTGTGCACCGAGGAGCATGGCTCCAGCCACAGCGCCTCGCCCCGCGCCAGGGGAGGCCTCCCGATAAGCCCACGCATCCTCTCGAGCGCGCCATCGGCCATGCCTGCGTCATTTGCGATAACCGCCGCCCCTCCCGCCAGCGCCACTTGCCCTCTTCTCACAATATCCCCTCCTGGTAAAACTTCATTACGATGGGGAACATAAGGATGATGAAGGTGACCGGGAATATGAACGCAACCAGGGGGAACAGCAGCTTCACCGGGGCCTCCATGGCCTGTTTTTCCGCCCTCTGGAAGCGCTCTATCCGCCGTTGTTGGGCCAGTATCCTCAGCGCAGGCGCCAGGTTGGCCCCCATCTTCTCCGCCTGGACGATGGAGCTGATCACACTGCGCAGCGATGTGATATCCAGCCGGTCCGACATGGCCTGCAGCGCCTCGGACTTGGTAAGGCCCGCTTTTATGTCGCGTAGCACCTTGCGAAGCTCCGACCGCAGCGGCCCCTCCGGCCCCTTGTCCACGGATTGGTCGATGGCGCCGGATAGGTTCAAGCCAGCCTCCACCGCCAGGGTAATGTAATCCAGATATGTGGGAAGGGTTTTGAGAATCTCGTTCACCTGCCGCTGCCGCAAGTCGTTGAGCCAGATGTTTGGATAGAAGAGACCCATACCGGAAGTGGCGAGAATGAGCAGTATGGAGAGACGGGCGTTCTCCGGTGTCAGCATGTTGGCCAGATACCATCCCAGGACAAATCCGAACCCCATGGTCACCACCCGCAGGCTAGTGAACTCCTCTGCCGATATAAAGGTCTCCACCCCAACTCTTTTGAGTTTGGCGTTCACCCCTTCCAGGTAGTCGACGGTCAGATAGGAACCGATCACGTTGTTCACCAAAGCCACCAGGGGCATTACCCATTTCAGCGCCGGGGGTCTGGGCTCCAGAGCCTTGCCCACCTTCGGCATCTTCCGGTATAACTTGCGCATCAAAAGGATTACAAAGCAAATGCACATCCACGCCGAGAATCCGATTATATATTCGATTTTCATGGCGTCTTCCCGCTACACATCTATGTTCGTGATCCTGGAAATGAAAAAGTATCCGAGAAAAAGCATGGCGGTTATCAACGCAAGAGTGGCGAAACCGACCAGTGACGAGAAGAGCGGCCGCATGCCTTCGGGCTCCAGGATGAAAAGCACGCCCATCAACAACAGTGGCAGCGCCGTCATCACCACACCCTGCACCTTGCCCTGGGCCGTAAGGGAGCGGATCTTGCCTTCCATCTGCTGCTTTTCGCGGATAGTCTCCGCCAGCGAGTCCAGTATCTCCCCCAGGTTGCCGCCCACTTCCCTGGCGATGCGGATCGCCGCCACCACCAGCTGGAAATCTTTCACAGGCATCCTCTGGGCTATGTTCATCAGGGCGTTGTCAAAATCCACCCCCATCCGTATCTGCCGCAATAAAAGCTCGAACTCCTGGCTGAGGGGTGGATATGTGCTTTTAACCACAGACTCAAGCGCAATGGAGAAACCCGCCCCGGCCCGCATGCTGCCAGAGAGCATCACCAGCGCGTCCGCCAGCTGCGATTCGAACATCTTCAGCCGCCGCTCCCGCAAAATCTTGAACGCCATGTTCGGCGCCAGCAGTATGGCCATGCATCCGAGCCCGGTAAGCACGATGCTGCCCGTGAGCATATACAACACTATCGGGCCCAAGGCCAGGGCAACGCCGTTCATCATGAACAGCTGGCCGCTGTCCACAAACAGGAACATGTCCGAGAGGTTGGTGGTGGCGGTCTTCTCGAAAGAATCCTTATATCGCGTCCGGACGATCTGTGCCCCCAGCATTATCAGATACGTCAGTATCGTGAACATCCCCAGCACCGACAGGGAGAGCAAAACGATGGTAAGTTGAGTGGACATTATCTTTCCCTTTCGGCGGGCGGCTTGAATATATCCAGATTTACGCTTATGCCGCGCCTTTTGAGGTCCTGGTAGAACTCTGGAATAGCGCCTGTCGCCTCGAACGTGCCTTGGATCTTTCCATCCAGCCCATATCCTTTCTGCCGGAACACGAATATATCCTGCAGCGACACCACGCCGCTTTGCACTCCCGTCACCTCGGTGATGTATGTGACCTTCCTGGTGCCGCAGGAGAACCTGGTCTGCTGCACGATAAGGTCCACCGCCGATGCGATCTGCTCGCGGATGGCCACAATGGGAATATCCATTCCGGTCATCAGCACCATCACCTCCATTCTGGAAATGGCGTCCCGGGGGGTGTTGGCGTGTAGAGTGGTCAACGATCCGTCATGGCCGGTGTTCATCGCCTGCAACATGTCCAGCGCTTCGCCGCCGCGGCATTCTCCCACCACGATCCTGTCCGGCCTCATGCGCAGGCAGTTTCTCACCAGGTCCCGAATCGTGACCTCGCCCTTGCCCTCCATGTTTGGCGGCCGCGCCTCCAGCGATACCAGATGAGGCTTGCCCAGCCGCAGCTCCGCGGCGTCTTCCACTGTGACTATCCTCTCGTTGGCAGGAATGAAATTGGACATGATATTAAGAAGCGTTGTCTTGCCGGAGCCGGTGCCGCCGGAGATAACGATGTTCTTGCGGTGCAGCACTGCCATCTCGAAAATTGAAGCCATCTCCGGGCTGATGGAGTTGTAACCTACCAGATCTAGATGGGAGAGCTTGTTGGCGCCGAACTTGCGGATGGTGATGCAAGGCCCGCGCAGGGCCAGCGGGGGAATGATGGCGTTGAAACGGGAGCCATCCTTCAGCCGTCCATCCACATAGGGCGAGCTTTCATCTATCCTGCGGCCCAGGGGCGCCACAACCCGTTCTATGGCCGCCATCACCGCCTTGTCGCTGGAGAATACGATTTCGCTCAACTCCAGCCGGCCCTTGCGCTCCACGAAAATCTCATCATATTTGTTCACCATCACTTCCGACACAGACTCGTCGGCCAGCAGCCCCTCCAGCGGGCCCAGGCCCACCACTTCGTTTAGCATGTCCCGGATCACCAGTTGGGCGCGGACGCCCGGCGGCAGTTCTTTCTGGCCGATTATCTCGGTGAGCATGTCCGTGACCTTCTTTCGCAGGTCCTCATCGCTCATGCGGTTGACGTCTACCCGGCGCAGGTCTATCTGCTTGAGCAACTGTGCATGCACATCGGCCAACAGGGCAAAAAGGGCCTTGCGCCCTTCTGCGTCCAGGCCGGATGCCGCCGACATGACCGGTGCCCTGGGAGCCGCTTTGGGCGCGGGCTGGGCGGCCACCGGCGCTGCAGCGTCCAGCGTCGCGGTGACCACACGGCGGGCGGCGATTATCTGTGAAGGCGATGGGGCGTGTTCCTCCACGGCCTCCTCTGCCGAAGGGCTGTCATCGGCCTTTACATATATGGTGTAGCCGCCGATGCTTATCTTGTCCGTAGGCTTGATAGGCCCATATTTATCCACACCCTGGCCGTTGACCAACAGCGGCTCTCCGGCGTCGGGGAATGTGTTGATATACGCGTCCCGGTCATCATATTTAATTTCCGCGTGATGCGAGGCTATCTTCCAGCCCTGCAGCAAAATGGCGCAATCGGCGTCCTTGCCGATGGAGGAAACATTCTCCCGCAGCTTTACCACCGAACGTCTGCCCTTGGGAGTAACGACCGTCGCTACATACATCGCAATACCTCAGTCCACAATCCCGTTGGAGAACATCTTGTCGAACCCTTCCTTTATTTCCTCACCCCGCCTGAGCGAGGACTTGATCACATCCGAATCGGTGTCCACCACGTTTGGCGTGACGAATATCACAAGCTCGGTCTTTTTCGCGGTCCATTCCTCGGACTTGAACAGCCAGCCTATGAACGGGATGTTCCCCAAAAGAGGCACCCTGCTATTGTTACGGCCAGTCTGCTTGCTCTCCAAGCCGGACAGGACCATGGTCTCGCCGTTTTTCACGTTTATCTCCGCCTCGGTCTTGCGAGTCAGAAATCCGGGAATCCCATTGACTGTCACCGACGAGTCTATGGTGCTTATCTCCGTGTTGATGGTGGACCGGATGTTCCCCTTGTCGTCGGCCACCGGTTTTACGGTGAGCTTTATGCCATACTCCTTGAACTTCACATCACCGCTGCCGGTGGTGGATGTCGATGGCAGGGGCACCTCGCCGCCAGAGAGGAAATTCGCCTCTCCACCGCTTCTGGTGCTCAAGGTGGGCGAGGCCACCACGTACGCTTCGCCGTTGACCACCGCCAGATTTATCTTGGAGGCGATGCTGGTGGCCAATCCCAGATAGCCTATCATCGGGTCCACCCGCCAGGGCAAGGCGGCGGCGTTGGGGACGGCCACCGCGGCCGGGAGGGACGGCTTGGTCCAGGGGTTGGTCACAAAATCGCCCATCAGCATTCCCTGCGGGCCCTCGATCTGGCTGTCCCACTTGATGCCCATATTTTCCAGCGCATTGGTGGAAAACTCCACCAGCTTGACAGCCATATGGACCATATGCAGCATTGGCACCTCCGCCTCGCTGGTCAAGTCCACCAGCTCCGGCAACGCCTTGGCGATCTTCTCCACCTGGGCCTTCACCCTGGGATTCAAGTTGCCTTCCACCACCACCAGGTTCCCCAGATACCGGATTCGCACCCCGTCAAGCCCAGCCAGCAGGGCCGCGGCGTTGCTGATGGTGGTCTGAGCGTTTTTCTCCGCCACATGCACTTCCAGATTCCGCTCGGTCCCGTCTCCGCGCCACAGGCGCATCATGGTCACTCCAGCCTTCTCTCCGATGAGCAGAAGCTCGCCATTTTCCCGGATGGAGGCGCTGACCACGGAAGCGTCCCCCAGGGCCACCTGGGTGACATCCTGGGCGTTGAACACCTGCAGATCCCTTTTATACATATATATTACCGACCCGGATATCTGATCCAGATCGATAATTTCCTCGCCCAACGGGGCCATATTGGGGCCGCTGGCGCTCCGCTTGGCGGTTTTAAGCGCCTCCACCACCTTTCGGGGCTGGTCCACCACATCGGTCTGCTTGGCTGTGTTCAACACCACTATGAACTGGTCCCGCTCCAACCTTATGGTGTGTTGCGCCGGTTCCTTCAGATAAAGCGTCACCCGCACTATATTGTCCTCGCCCTGTTCCACCTTCACGCTTCGCAGCGACCCGGTGTTGGCGTGGGTTAGCAGTTTGGCGCCCTCGAACAGCGCATTGTGAAAAACGAAGTTGATCACCGGAGGGTCGGCCTCCGTCAAGACAGAAGGCTCCTTCTCCAGGGGCAGAGCGAAAAAAGCCTTGAACAGAGTCATGTTGTCTCTGAGCTCTGCAAATGAGACATCCTGCAGCTTGTTGGGCCCCACCGGGGGTTTAGTCTCATCGGCGCCTGCCCATGGGGTGACGCAAAATAGTAGCAACCACACCGGCAATGCATATCTTAAATAATGGACCGGCGAAACCAAATTATTCATCAACCCTCCCATACGTTTTCCACCAGTCCTTATTGAACAGCCGTACCAGCGGGCTGTGTTAAATTCATCCCTGAAGTTGGGGCCATAGCTGGCGCTCCGCCCTGGCCCATGGCGCCTCCTGCCTCTGCGCCCTGGCCCATGGAGGCGCCCATATTCTGCGGAAAGGCGAATGGCAACGCGTTATCGACATATGGAACTTTAACCACTTTTGGAATCCCATTTTGCCCGGAGCCGCCAAGGATAAACTGCATAGTCGGCATCTGCAGCGGCTCGATGGCGCCAGCGGGTGTCTTGACCGACGCCAGAAGAAGGTTCTCTGAAGACATTGGCCCCAGATTGACGTCCAGATAATCCTCGGAGTTTCTCAACACCGCGGTGATCTTCCCTTTCGCCTGCGCCAGAATAAGCCGCTGGGCGTCCCTGGGGGTAACCTCCAGCGTGGCCGTGGAGAATGTTGTCTCAGCCCCCCCACCGCCGATGGCCTTTCCCTCCTCATGCTCCACCATTTGGCCCGTAGCCTTCACCGGGGTGTTCAGCAGCAATGGGAACACCAGTTCCTGGCTCTTTTCGTTTGTTATCTTGGCGAAAATATCTATCCTGTCCCCCGGCCGCAACATGCCGGAGATGGAGTTGATCTCGTCCATCCGGATTGTCAGAGCCCTCAACGATTCAGGTATGGTGTCCGAAAAATCCTTCAACCCCGCGAATCTGAGCATCGGCCGGAGCAGGGGAACTCCCGCCTCCACTCCATATCCCAACTCTTGCCCCACATAGGAGGAAAAATTGTCCGCCGTTAAATTCAGCGACGACACCAGGTCAGAACGGATATCGCGCATCATCATGTTGTCGTAGGAGATACGGGAGCCCTTGGGCAAGTCATAAGCCGGCACCACCACCTGGGTGGAGGCGCCCGCGCGCGCTTGGATCTCCGCCTCCAACTGCTTTTCCCGGGTCTTCAGGTAATATACCGTCGAGAAAGTGGCCACGCCGCCCAATATCACCGCCATGGTAAGAAGAACCCAGGGTTTGTTGAAGAAGGAAAGATCGGGCATTTTCATTGGTCATCCTCGTGTCTTACCGGAAACAATATCATATATATTCTAGTCCACTTTACGATCCAGAATCCATGGCGCGCCCATGGTCCTCCCGGAGTTTATTGCCTTCCCCCGCAGCGTCAACCCGCCAGACAGGGGATCACCAGGACCCAGGATTAATTGGGAGAAAGTATGCTTACCAGAATGCCTGTCTGACCCGTATCGTCAGCCTTGTCGCTGATGGTCACACTGGCTTCCACCAGCCCCCGTCTAAAAGTATATGCTGTTGAACTACCATCCTTCAATGACAATTCCTGAGTCTGGGTCCATCCTTCAAATCGATAGGATGACTGGTAAAAACGTGCGTTGTAATCAACCGAATGGTTGTTTCGTAATATTACCATTCGCGATTTCTTGGGTCCGTCCACGCTCACCAGGTCGCTAAGCACCTGGGTCTGGTCCGGCACTGGAATGCCAGCGCCGGGGGCCGGGGCGTCTTTCTTAATATCGTTAAAGAATATCACGCTCATAAAGCCCCTGGACCCGCCGTTGGGTCCATCCTTCACCTGCATGGTCATGAAATAATCACTGGAGCCCTTAGACACCACCTTCTCGTCCAGCGCCTGAGAGAGCAAAGGCTTGCCAGGGCCTTGGGCGTCCCATACGTTAAGGTAATACTCCACCACCTCATCCGGCCGCCGCTGGCTGGTGAATGACCGGATGCTCTGCGGCAGGTTGTTGCGCACGATATAGTCGGAGACTACTATAACCTTTGAATCCGGAGGTGGCGGGAAACCCTCCCAGGCGTTGGCCGCCATGGCGCTGGAGCCATGGCCCATGGCAAGAGCCGCCATCATGAGGAAAGGGCCGCTAATGCGCCGGTGAACCATATCCATCATGTTGCGCGTATTTCTGATCTGATTATTCATCATTTGCCGCCCATCCAGTCGATAATGGGCTGGAACGGCCCCACGTCGATACTATTCAAGAGGGCGTTGACAAGTTCGTTCTTGATATCCTCCTTGGTGGGTATCACGCCAGCGTCCTGGCCCCACTGGGCCAGGTCCTTTACGCAATCCACCGGTGCGCCTGTGCAATTCTTGGCTTTGTTGGCCATCTCATTTGCCTTGGCCATTATGTCTCCCACCGGGTCGGAAGGCACTATCACAGGCCGCGTCACCGCAAAGGAGAATCCGCGGTAGTTGTTGCGAAGGGCATTATACAGCTTGCTCATGGGGCTGGGGGCGCCGGAGTTTAGCGCCAACAGCAGAACGCCGGTTATGACAACATATTCCACGAAGCTCTGTCCCAGCCGCCCGCGCATCACTCTGCCGGGGCCTTTGATTCTTTCAAATCCAGTCATGCCTTTACCTCCATCCCCATCAAGGCGCAGGCTTGTCGTAATAGGTGAACAGATTGTCCCCCTTGGCGCACCGGTCGATCTGATAATCCACAGTGCCGTAGAGCGGATCATAATATATCTCCGCCGGCGTGGTGGGGGGGCCACCGGCGTATCTGTCGCAGGGGATGGGCTCTGTATCCACAAGCCCCCATTTCAGCTTTGCATTGCCCAGCCACTGGCTGCCAAACTCGGGGAATAGAACTCCCCATATGTTGAAGAACGTATTCACCACAGGGTTGTCCAGGATTCCGGCGGGCACCATTCCCTTGGTTCTCTTCCCGGCGTGTTCCGGCCCCTGGGCGTTCCAGGTGTCGGTCAGTATGGCGTTGTTTGCCTTGAAGACAAATCCGGTGGTGTTCACAGCCGTGCTGGCGTTGGCGCCGCTGGAAAGATCCTTGCGCTTTGAGGAGAGCATGGAAAAACCGGTCACGGGAATGTTGATCTGGGCGTTGTAATAGCCATCGGGGCTGAGGTCCAGGGCGCCGCCGAAGATGGTTCCCCACCCGCTCCATGATATGAAATCCAGCAGGGGGCTGAATATGATCATGAAAATGCCGGGCGACTGACTCTCCGGAGCGGAAGCCGTCCCGGGCTTGGAGCCCCATTTGACAAGCTGGTCCTTTTTGCCCGGGACATTAAAACCGTTCATTGCGGTGGAGCCTATCGCGGCGGTGGTGTCGGAGCTGGTGAAGGCCCGTTTCTGGTCGCCAAACATCCGTATCATGGTTTCGTTGGAGAGGCCGGCGGCGCTTTTCACCGCGTAACTTTTCACCGTGCCACCAACTTCCATCTGGGTCTGCCAGTCATAGCTGAACTGGCCGGTTTGCACAAGATATGTTGGCGCATCAGCCGAATACCATACCGTCCGCTCCCATGCGGCATATCGCGAGGCCTGGATCGTCTGTCGTTTGATCTCCCCCAGCCTGCCGATAAGCGGAATGGCCATGAATATGTTCACCAGCAGGATCAGAACCACCAGCGCCTCGATCATGGCTTGCCCTCCATTCGCCATATCTGGGCGTCGCAGGAAGCTGGTTTGAACTTTCATATTAGCCATATAGTGTTACGGCAATATCCCGTAGGCCACACCACGATAGTACCATAATAGCTGGGACTCATCCACGAAAAGCGGTTTGTTGTCCGAGCCCATTTTCGCCAGTCGCGCCTGCCAGAATGGATTGAACATGCTTCCAAGCTCCTCTCCTCCATCGGCGCGCGGCGACAGCGTGCGGTCGAAGACCACTTCTGCCTTGGAGGCGGCGAATACCTTCTTCTCCGTGGGCTGTTCGCTGGATATGTCAAACCTGCCCGCCACCGTCATCCCCCCGCGGGATACGGCCTTGTCAAAATTCTTCGATATCTCCACAAACAGAGCGGGGGTGTAATTATCCGTGTACCCCACATCCTTGATATGCAGATATTTCTGCAGCCCGTCATACACCGGACCCTTGGCCGCGCCCGGCTTGCCGGTCCTCAGCGGGTTATATATCTTCGACATATCCACCGGCGAAATGGCCGGAGGCGTAATATACCCATCCCTGCCCCAAAGATATTTGGCCAGGTTGTATCCCACGTTAACCCCTCCGGGCTGATTGGCGTTACCGTATATTCCGCCATCCATGGTGTCCAGCTTGAACAACGGGTCCAGCGGGCTGGCCCTGGCGGCAGAATAGCCTATCGGGATGTCAAACTTGACCTCAAAAGGCGGGATAATGGTAATCTTACCCAGCCACCCCAGGTCCAGCTTCAATCCAAATCCGAATTCAAAATGCATTCCGGCGGTGTCCACCCCCACCCAGCTCCAGGCAAGCTCCACCTGAGGCTCGTTCGGGTCCGAGTATGTTCCGGCCATACAGGCGTTGTAATCGGCGTTGGCCTGCTTGTTGTGATCCTCGGCGTCTTTCTTCTGCGTCTGACACTCGATATATTTCTGCCGGACCTCCTCGCGGCATTGCAGCATCGCTGGCTCCACCTGCTCGCGGCAATGGGTCACGGTCCAGGGGTCGTTGGATTTGGCGAAATAGCTCCGCTCCGAATAGCATGTGCTCAGGCAGGAGTTATAGGCCGATTCCTTGGCGGCGCATTGATCCTTGAGTTTCTTGGCAAGCGCATTGCCGGCGTCGCTGCCATCGGTGGCCTCTGGCGGCAGCAAAAGCGGCCTGCACTCTGTCGGAGGCGCGCATTTGGTCAGCGTTGGCGGCGTGACGTGCGGCGGAGGTTGGGGCAGCGCGGCGCATTGGGCCTGGGTGGTGGATGCCCCCCTCTGTGAGCGGCAGGTGGCGATGCAACTGTCATATGGGGCGCAAGTCGTCTGCCACGCCACCGCTTTGTTGTACGCGGCCACATCGGCGTTATACTTGGCCAAAGCCACATTATATGTGTTCCATGAAGCCAGGCATGCGGCGTAACCGGCGGCTTTGGGGTCGGCCAGGCTGCATGTGGGCGTTGTGGGCGCCACGGGAGCGGAGCCGGGGCTTGGCGCGGGGCAATAGGCGACCCCCGCCGGCGCCTGGCATGTGACCGGGAATGGCGGGTAGGATCTGCAATTATCCGCCCTGTCCGGGCCCCATTGGCTCTGGCATCCGGTATAGCAGGCGTCGTAATTGACACAGGCGTTGTATACCGGCGTCGGGGTGACACCTCCACAAGTTTTACTTCCCCAAATATTCCACCAGTTCGGATCGTAGTAGCAGTATTGCGTGGGCGGATTCGGGTTTGGATAGTTCCGGCAGGCGTATTCATAATCCCAACCCCGCTCATAGGAGCATTGGCTCAGGCAGGTCTCGAAATCGCGTTCCATTTGCCGGCATGCGGTCACCTGAGCGTCGTCCGTGGTGGCCACGCAATATGCTGGCACTGGTGTGCAGACCACCGCCGATTTGCCATTGATCAGGTTTACCGCGTTGTTCCAATAGCCGCTCCCCCCTCCAAACCATACCCAACCCAATTCGCGCCCATCTGGCGCCGATTGACAGGCGTTGGCCATTTGCGCTATCAGGTCGCCGGCATACCAACCGCAGGCCTTCTTGGCGGCCTCGCCCCTGTCGCACTGTTCCGCGCCCTGGCAATCTGGCACCTGCCAAAGGTCCGGAGGTGGGCAGGCTGGTCCACCGCCGCCGCCTCCACCGCCACCTCCGCCGCCGCCACCTGGCGCCTCCTCCGCCTGGTATACCAGGTCGCTGCCGCCTCTTTTGGCCCAACCCATGTTGAATTTGAAGTAGACCAGAAGCGGCCCCAGGGAAAGCGGCCATTTGTTGATATCGAAAAATTTGAAGTAATATCCGCGGTACTTGGTGAACCGGTCCCTCATCCCCATGGTCACATCGGCGAACCGGAGTTGGTTGAGAGTGTCTTTGTCCCAGGTGGCGAACTGGGTTAGCCAGTTATATTCGTGAAGGCCCAGGCCCACCACCCCCAGGGTGGTGAAATTGGCGTCCGGATCGCTGTCCTTCATCACGTTCCACCATGTGCTCACCGACGTCTCCACGTTTGCGTAATGGATGATCCCCTGGGCGATGCTGAGGAACTTGAGAATATAATTTTCTACTTTTATAAGATTGTTTATTATGCTGTTCTCCAGCACCTTGGCCACGGCCATCGTGCCCTTCATCAATGCGTTGGTCATGGTGTCCATGACCCGGCCCACGGCGGCCACGGGGGGGACTATCACCACGGCGCTGAGGGCCTTGGCGATCAGGTTCAGGTTGAAGGCCATGTTGTACAGGTAACGCGTCCAGGAGACCAGCCCCACAAGCTGGGCTATGGTCACCTGGTTGGCGGCCATGGCCCGGTTTGTGTATGCGGCGAAATTAAGGTCGCGCCCCTCCACCACCGCCACGGAATAGGCCACCGCGTCGGCGGTGTTCTGCATTCTTTCCTTTTCGGTGGTGAGCTGGGTGACGTTGAACACCAGGAGCATGGTAAGGATGATGACAGTAAGCGTCACCAGGGCAAGAACCATCACCTGGCCTGTTCGGTACAGTAGCAAACGCCTTACCTCGATACGTAGCTGTCTTGGTCAGCCGGTTATAAAAGAAAAAGCATAATTCTGGCGACCCTGCGTTTATAACCTCAAACGCGCAAATCCCTCCAAAGGCTGTGAGCGCTCTTCTTCAGAAGGATTAACTTGCCATGGGAAAGGGTTGGAGTTCCCCTATCCCATGAGCAAAATTATCAGTTGTTGGACTTGAAGTCCTTCAACGTCTTCTTCTGGGTGCCAGCATCGCCTGCCTTGGTCGCCTTGTCGCTCACGGTGACGGATCCTTTTTCGCCCGCCAATTCCTGAGTCATGTTGCCCACCTGGCCACGAACCACATCACCAAACAGAGTGAAAACGGTGATAGCCGCAATTGCGATTAGCGCCACGATGATGATATACTCCGTCATACCCTGGCCATGGCGCTTTCTCATTAATTTCATTTTCTAATTCCTCCAGTGTTTAATATATCCCTCTTAATCAAGAGACAAAATAGCTATCTCTATACTTATACTAAGGCTTTATTTCTTCTTTGTCATGGCAATTTCCCGCCCGGCCCGCAACTGGGCGCCCATTGGCCCCGGAAAATGGAAATTGCTTCTCCCGCAGTATCGATACGATACACACATCCCACGACATGTCAAGACTCCCGGCTTTCATATGCTGCTCGCAAATAGGCGGCCAGGTCCAACTCCGCGGCATAAGCCGCAGGATAAAAGGCGAATAGCACGCTGGCCCCAAAGGTTATTATGACGCCGAACTCTACAGCGTCCAGGGGAAAAATATATTGCCAACCGGCCAACTGGCTGGCGGTCCAGGAGAGCCATATCCCCCCGGCCAGGCCCAATAAGCCGCCGAAAACACCCCACAAAAGCCCGCTCCATCCATATCGGGCCACCAGCTCCACTCCATGTTCTCCATATAGTGATCTTACGGCGATCTCTTCCTTGCGCCGGTTTACCCTCGCTATCAATGACGACACCAGGCCCATTATGCCTATCAGCAGGGTCACCGACCCCACGGCGCCCAACAGAGCCATGTTGGTTTTCATCCTCAGGTTCAGCTGCGTTCTTATCTCATCGCCATGGAACACGGTCACCGGGGTATCGAAGAGTTGCTTCATAAGCTCATTCTTTATCCCAAACGCCACTGGACCTGTCTCTATCCCCTGAAAAGCGGTGGCCTGTATGAATCCTTCCGTCCAGTTGTCCGTGATTCTTTCCAAAGCCTCTTCATGGATTATCACCATCCTGTCGGCGAATTGCGATGCTTCGCTGTCGGCCTCCTTCATAATCCCCAGAATCGTGAAGGGCACGCCATTTAATGCGATAGAGTTTCCTGGCCGCGGAGAGGATGCGTTGCTTTCTTCCATCATGGCAAATACCTTGGCTCCCAGAACGCAATAATTCATCTGATGATCCAGGTCTCGCAGCTCCCGGCCAGACACGGCCTCCAGGCGGTTGATACGGAAAAAGTCTCCCGTGACCCCGGCCACGGTGGCGTTTATCTCCACCCCTTTCCAGAAAATATATCCATCCAGCCTGAACACCGGGGATATCCATTTCAGGCCGGGGACATGGAGGGGTATCTGAGAGATATCCGCATATCTGACCGGCGACCCCACATGGCGCTCAGAGGAATATTTGATCAGAATCTTCTCGTCCTCATTGGTTGCCCTCCTGCGAACCGCGTCCTCCCCGGCGATAATGGCAAGTGAGCCCATGGCCAGCAGGCAGGATACTCCCACAACATAAAAAATCGCGGGAGCTATGGGGGGAAGGTCAAATACGGTTTTCCTGCCCGGTTTTTTTTTAGCAGGCTCCACGGCGGCGGCCTCGGCGGCGCCAGTGTTTTCCATCGGCTCGTCGATGCTCCGCGGAAGCGGGGGTATCAGCGGCATGTCCTCTTCAGGCGGCTTCGGCCTTATTCTGGACAGAATCCTTTTTATTATATCCATTCAGTTAAAATCCACCCGCCCGTTCTTGATGGGCAAGGTGATGTCAAAAGTTATTCCCGCCGGGGGCTTGGCGGCGGAGATGATTATCGTCAGCCCCACGTCCTCACGCATCTGCATGATTTTGCCGGCGATCCAATCCGCCTCTGCGCCACCTTTTGTCAGCCAGATATCATCCACCCAC
>Ga0224495_10000991_pt1 | contig 21053 bp, 15 predicted proteins | sample SF_Jul11_sed_USG_FD_168128 | JGI IMG/M metagenome (GOLD analysis project Ga0224495, IMG submission 168128) | Sediment microbial communities from San Francisco Bay, California, United States - SF_Jul11_sed_USGS_4_1 | ecosystem: Environmental > Aquatic > Marine > Sediment | place: USA: California...
AGCGGAAGAAAAAGGCGCGGCCGGATTCGCGATGAACCCGGAATTGCCATGGGTTTTACGCGAATACGCCCGCCGGGGCTCCCCGGCCGCGATGGACGGGGCCGTGACGGGGGTTTTACGCGAATACGCCTGCCGGGGCTCCCCGGCCGCTGCGGGCCGTGCCCGCCGCGAATATGCCCGCCGGGGCTCCCCGGCGGCCTTAGTCGAGGGCGCGTTTCTGGCCTTCGCTGGTAGAAATGGAAAAGCCTGGGCTGACCCGCCATTCGTCCAGAAGCCTGCCTGTGCCCCCTGCCCGGCGGACCATCTCGGCAAAGCATTCGTGCCCGGCCGGGTCGGTCTGAAGCAGCCGCAACCCCAGCCCCGCCGGGACCACGCGCACCACCCGGCAGGTGAACCGCATGGGGCCGTCGCACCCTTCGGCCAGCACGCTCAGTCGGCCTTCGTCTCCCACCTGGGCGGCGGTTCCGGGCGCCTCCAGAAAGGCACCGCCGAAGCTCAGGTCCACCACCCGACCGCTGATGGCGGCGCCGGGCAGTTCCAGATCGGCGCGGGCTTCCAGCCGCACACGGGTGTGACGGCGATTGTCGATTGTACGGCTATCGGCATGGCCGGTTTCGCGACCGTCGGCACGGTCGCTGTCGGCGTCTCCCACTGACGGCCGCTCCACCACCCGGCTACCGGTATCCCGCCCTGCCCACGCAGTGGTAGGAGAAGCCGGCGGCGGTGACCACGGCCGGGTCGTAGATATTGCGCATGTCCACCAGCACCGGCTGGCGCATGATGCCCTTGAGGCGCTCCAGGTCCAGGTTGCGGAAGCGGTTCCACTCGGTGACGATCACCACGGCGTCTACCCCCTCCGCCGCAGTATAGGCATCGGAAAAAAACGCCACGCCGGGCAGCAGTTTGGCGGCTTCCCGCTCCGCCACCGGATCGCAGCCGCGCACCACCGCGCCTTCGGCCAGCAGGGTGCGCACAATTTCCACGCTGGGGGCGTCGCGCATGTCGTCGGTGTTGGGTTTGAAGCTCAGCCCCAGCACCGCCACGCTGCGGCCGCGCACATCCCCCCCCAGGGCGGCGCGCACCTTGTCTACCATCAGCACTCGCTGGCGGGCGTTGACCTCGAGCACCGCCTTGACCAGTTTGAACTCGTACCCCTGATCGTCCGCCACCCGGTCCAGCGCGGCCACGTCCTTGGGGAAGCAGGAGCCGCCGAAGCCGGGCCCGGCGTGCAGGAATTTGGCGCCGATGCGGCCATCCAGCCCCATGGCCTTGGCCACCACCTGCACGTCGCCGCCCACCCGCTCGGCCAGATTGGCCACCTCGTTGATAAACGACACCTTGGTGGCCAGGAAGGCGTTGGCGGCGTATTTGATCAGTTCGGCGGTGGCGATGTCGGTGATGACGAAGGGGGTTTCGATCAGGTACAGGGGGCGGTAGAGCTGGCGCAACAGGGCGATGGCCCGCTCCGAGTGGGCGCCGATGACCACCCGGTTGGGGCGCATGCAGTCTTCCACCGCCGAACCCTCGCGCAGAAACTCCGGGTTGCTGGCCACGTCGAAGCTGGCGCCCGGAGCGGCCTTGCGGATAAGCCCTTCCAGCCACCGACCGGTGCCCACCGGCACGGTGCTCTTGGTAACGATAACCTTGTAGCCGTTCAGATGCGGCGCGATGTCCCGCACCACCCCCTCGACGAAGGACAGGTCGGCGGAGCCGTCATCCCGCGCCGGGGTGCCCACGGCCACCACCACCACGGTGGCGCGGCGCACCGCCGCACCCAGATCGGTGGTGAAGGACAGGCGACCCTCGGCATGGTTGCGCACCACCAGGTCTTCCAGACCCGGTTCGTAGATGGGAATTTCGCCCCGCGTCAGGGCGGCGATTTTTTTCTCGTCCCGGTCCACACAGGTGACGTCGACGCCGAACTCGGCGAAACAGGTACCGGTCACCAGCCCCACATAGCCGGTGCCTACGACTGTGACATGCATCCGAACACCACAGGTAGAGGTCTACAAGATACGCGCCCGCAGGTGCGCCGCAAAAAATACCGGAAACCGCCCCGCGCGCCGCACCCCGGACACGCGGTGGAAAACCTGCCGGAGGACTTGCCGGAGGACTTGCCGGAAAACATACAAACCAATGCGCGGATAACCGTTGCCAGTATACCCTATTTTTCCGCCTCCCGGCTCTCCCCCGCCGCCCCCAGCACGCGCCGGTAGACGTCCCGCACCCGTTCACGGGCCGCCTGCACCCTGGCAAACCAGCGTTCGCGCCCCTCCGGCAGGGGGTCTCCGTGGCGTGCCAGAACCCGCACCGATTCCCCCTGCACCCGCTGCAACAGGCCCTCCACGGTGCGGTAAAGCGCCATGGCGGCCAGCAGTTGATCGGCGTCGGCGCGGGCCATCAGCCCGGCATCCGCCAACCGCCCCAACGCCACCCTGGGGTTGCTGTCCACCACTTGCGGGTGCGCGTGACCGTGGGCCAGCAGCAGGTATTGAACAACAAATTCGATGTCCACGATGCCGCCATCGTCCTGCTTCAGGTCCACCGCCTCGTCCCTTCCGGCGGCCAGATGGGTGGCCATTTTGACACGCATCTGACGCACCTCGGCGGCCAGCGTCACCGGATCGCGGGGAAAGTAGCAGGCCTCGCGCAGGGCCGCCGCGACGCCCAGGCCGAAATCGCCGGTGGCGGCCACCACCCGGGCGCGGGTGAGGGCCTGTTTTTCCCAGGTCCAGGCGTCCTCCTGCTGGTAGCGCCGGAACGCCGCCAGCGAGGTGACCAGTTGCCCGCTGGCGCCGGAGGGCCGCAGCCGCATGTCCACCTCGTACAACATTCCCTCGCCGGTGGGCAGGGTCAGGCGCGACACGATGCGCCGCCCCAGACGGGCGTGAAATTCTCCCACCGTGACCGACCGGGGGCCGGGGGTGGAGGCGCCCGGATCGCCGTTGTGGATGAACACCAGGTCCAGGTCCGAGGCATAGCCCATTTCGCCGGAACCGATGCGCCCCATGCCCACCACCGCCATCTGTCCGGGGCCGCCGTCCGCCGCCGGAGGCAGGCCGTGACGCTTGACCATGTCGGCCCAGCTATGGGACAGCACCTGACGGATCAGGGCCTCGGCCAGCCGCGCCAGAGCCGTGCTGCGCGCCCGCTCGTCCATGCCGGTGAGCAGTTCCGTCAGCCCCACTCGCAACACCTCGCGGTGCTTGAAACGGCGCACCGCGTCCAGCCACTCCTCTTCGCCAAGGCCGTGCGTGATCTGGGCCAGTTCGGCCTCCAGCGCGGCCACCGTGCGTTCGGTGAGCAGGGCGCGGGGCGCCAGCAACTCGTCCAGCAGGGACGGGTGGCGCGCCAGCAGCCCGGACAGGAAGCGCGACGCGCAGAACAGCCGCGACAGCAGCACCCGCGAGTGCGGATTTTCCGCCAGCATGGCCGCGTAGATGCTGCGGCCACGCAGGGACTCCACAAAGCACTCCAGCCCCGCCACCCCCATGTCCGGGTCCTCGCCCCCGGCAATGTCGGCCAGGAACAGGGGCAACAGCCGCCGCCAGCGCGCCCGCCCCTGCTCGGTCTGCCACGCGGCGTCGATGTGGCGCCCCAGGGCCAGCAGGCGGACGCGTCCGGCGGCCACGTCCTGAAGATTCAGCAGCGACAGGTCGGCCCCTTCCGGAAGCTGGTCCAGCGCCGCCGCCAGCGCCTCGAACGGCACCCCCCCGGTGCCGCTGGCCGCCTCCGGCTCGTGAAACAGGGTATCGACGATGCGGTGCACCTCGTCGGTCACTTCCCGATACTGGACCGAAAAGCCCCCCCACGGGTCGTCCCCGCCGTGCCCCATTTGCACCCCCAGACGCCGGCAGGCCGCCGGATGCACCGGCAACAGGTGGGTTTGCTCCTCGGCCACCAGTTGTACGCGGTGCTCCGCGTTGCGCAGGAACAGGTAGTGCTCCGCCAGACACGCGGCGTCGGCCTGAGCGACGTGCCCTTCGGCCACCAGCGCGTCCAGGGCGTCCAGGGTGCGGCGGTGGCGCAGGGCGGGCTGCTTGCCGGCGTGGATGAGTTGCAGCGCCTGCACGAAAAACTCGATCTCGCGGATGCCGCCGCGCCCCAGTTTGACGTCGGTCCCCAGCGCCTCGCGGGTACGCTGGCGGGCGCGGATGCGCTCCTTTACCGAGCGGATTCCTTCCAGCGCGGCAAAGTCCAGGTAACGGCGGAACACGAAGGGGGTCATCTCCTTCAACAGCCGGGCCCCCGCCTCCCGGTCCCCGGCCACCGGATGCGCCTTGATGAAAGCGGCGCGCTCCCAGGTGTCGCCCAGGGTTTCGTAATAGGCCATGGCGGCGGCGCGGGACCAGGCGGTGGCCCCGGTGGCCCCCTCCGGACGCAGCCGCAGATCGACGCGGAACACCCTGCCGTTATCGGTGCTTTCACCCACCGCCTGCACCACGCGATGGGTGAGGCGGGCAAAGAACTCCGGGGGGGTCAGGGGGCGGCGGCCATCGGTCTCCTGCCCGCCATCGCCGTAAAAGGTAATGATGTCGATATCCGAGGCGTAGTTGAGCTCTTCCGCGCCCAGCTTTCCCATGCCGACCACCATGAACGGCACCGGGCTGCCGTCGGCGCGCAGGCAGTCGCCGTGTTTCTCCACCAGTTCCCGGCGGCAGAACAGCGCCGCCGCATCCAGCGCCACCGACGCCAGGCGCGACAGCCCCTCGGTGGCGTCGTACAGGGAACACACGCCCGACAGGTCCCGCGCCGCCAGATCCAGGAACACCGCCATCTTGAGCATCCGCAGACGCCGTTGCAGGTCGGCAAAGTCCGCCGCGTCCGCCGCCAGCGCGGCTGGGTCGGGCCAGGTGAACGCCTCACCGGCGGCGCACCGCAGCAGGAACCCGGCGGCGTCCGGCACCTGCGTCAGCAGGCCGACCGGAAACGGCCCGGCGGCGGCCACCGCCAGCAGCAGCTTGCGGCCCCGCGGGTTCAACAGCACGCGCCCGGCGCCTTCGGCGTCGGCCCCGGCCAGTTCCGCCAGCGCCAGCAGGGCGCCGTCCGGATCGGGACAGACCGCCAGTTCCTTGTCCATCTCCACGCCGGGGGCGAGGGTGGCCAGCCGGGCCAGGGCTTCCCGGCCGGGTACGGAATCCGCGTGGGCAGAGGGTTGTGACGCGCTCATCAGAAACTGTGTCCCAGTGTGAAGTGCAGGCGGTAGGGGTCTTCTCCCTGCCGCCGGTCGATCTTGTACCCCAGGTCCAGCCGCAACGGCCCCACCGGGGTGGCGTAGTGCAGGCCGAACCCGGCCCCGGCACGGAAGTCGCCAATGCCGATGGTGTGGCCGTGGTCCCACACGTTGCCCGCATCGGCAAACAGCACCGTTCCCCACCCCGCGCTGGCGCCGATGCGCAGTTCCACGTTGACCAGGTTCATCACCCGGCCGCCCTGGGGCACGCCGCTGATGAGGCTCTCCCCCGGCACGCCGAGGGCGTCCAGCCGGTAGCCGCGCACGGTAGAGGCGCCGCCCAGAAAGAAGCGCTCCGAAATCGGCACCTGGGTGGTGTCGAACAGCCGCCGCACGCGACCGGTCTGCACCTTTCCCGCCAGCACCAGACGACGGCCGATGGGGTGATAGCCCGCCGCCTGCAGGGTGGCCTTGCCAAACTGGATGTCCGAAATCAGCACGTGGGCGCCCTGCTCATAGGTAGCGCCCAGCAGCGACCCGCCCGACGGACTGAACGGATCGTCACGGGTGTCCCGCGCCACCGACACCTGCACCGATCCCACGTTGATGCGCCGCCGTTCCGGCAGCGCCGCCACCAGGTCCGCCGGCAGGCGCGGATAGTGGTTGCGCTCCACGCGGTAGGTGGTGGTAACGGTCACATTGTCCGTCAACTCGCGGCGCAGCCCGGTTTCCGCGGCGCGCGTGACCCGCTCATAGCTGATCAGATCCTCACGCTCGAACAGAATACGGGAGCGCAGGTCGGCACGCCAGTTGCCGATCCACGGCAGCACGTAGCCCAGCGACAGGGAGCGGCGCAACTGGCCGCTGCGCATGCGCAGGTTGACCCGGTGGCCGCGGCGCAGGAAGTCGCGGTACGACAGGTCCACCAGGCCGCGCACGCCGTCCTCCTCGCCGTAACCGACGCCCAGTTCCACCGCGCCCGGCTTGCCCTCTTCCACTTTCACGCTGATGTCGCGTTCCGCGTCCTGGTCCGCAGTGTCGGCGGGGCCGATGCGCACCTGATCGAAGGCTGCGGTGCGGAACAGGCGGCGACGCGTTTCCGCCAGTGCCGAGGGGCGCAGAAAATCGCCGTGCTTGAAGGTAAGTTCGCGCCACACCACCTCGCGCCGGGTGCGGAAGCGGCCCTCGATGGTGATCTCGCCGACGCGCACCCGGGGGCCGGGATCGACCTGGAATTCCGCCTCCACGCGCACCTCGCGCAGGGGTTGTCCCCGGGGGGTGATGCGCCCGCGCCATTCGTCACGCGGTTTGCGCGTGACCGACACCTCCGCGTCCACATACCCGGCCTCGGCGAACAGCCGCGTCACCTGGGTTTTGGCGATGCGCAACCGGTCGCGGTGATAGGGCACCCCCTCCTGCTCGCGCAGCATCGCCTGCGCCTGGTCCCGCACCTGGGGTTCCACCTCGCCGGTGGTCTGCAGGGAGGCCCGGTCCAGCCACCAGCGCGGCCCTTCGGTAATGTGATAGGTCACCGCCACCAGATCCGTCCGCCGCCCCACCTGATCGAGGCTGAAGGTCACCCCGGCATCCGGGAAACCCAGTGTGTGCAGCGCCCCCTCGATGCGCCCGGCCCGTTCCCGCAAAACCGCCGCCCGCGCCGGTTCATTGGTCAGACGAAAACCGGGAGAGACCAGATCCCGCAACTGCCCGGTGTTGAAGTTGTGGTTGCCGGTAAAGCGGATGTCCTGAATGCGGTGCCGCCGCCCCTGATGGATCTCCACCCGAATATGCACCATGCGCCGCGGGTCGGTGACATCGCTGCTTGCGGTCGCGCTCACCCGTGCGTCGCGGTAGCCGCGCCCCACCAGTTGCCGTTGCAGGCGGTTGGCCGCCTCCAGCAGCATTGGCTGATCCACCGTCTGGTAGCTTCCCAGACCGAGACCGTCAAACACTTCCCGTCGGGACAGGTGGCGGTCGCCCCGCACGTGCAGCCGCACCCGGTCGCCCACCCGCACCGGAATCACCACGCCGACCCCCGTGGCCCCCTCCTTGGGATCGTACTCCAGACGGTAGGGGCCGGCCTGGGGGTGCAGGTAGCCGCGCTTGGCCAGAAACGTCTCGATGCGGTTCAGGTCCTTCTCGGTCCGGGCCGGATTCAGGGCGCGCCCCTTGCGGGTGGAGAGGGACAACCCCCTGGGCAGGGGCACGCCGTCCGCCGCCGCCCCCGGCACTCCGGGCAGCCGCACTTCCGTCACCCGCGCGCGGGGGCCTTCATTGATCACCAGGACCACCGGCGTGCGCCCCATCGGGTCGTTACCCGCCTCCCCCACTCGCGCCTCCACCCGCGCGGACAGATAGCCGCGTGCGGCATAGGCCTCCTGCACCAGCCCCGCCGCCCGCCGGAGGATTTCGGAGTCCACCTCGTGGCCCGCGTCGAGGCGCGCCGCGCGCGTGACCTCCCCGCTGTCCAGATGGCGGTTGCCACGCACCGTGAGGTTGCCCATCACCTGCATGCCCGTGAGGGACACCCGCACCGCCACCCCGCCCGCCACCGGGCGGGCGGACACCGCCGCCTGATGCACCTCCGGCAGATCCGACAGGGCGCGCACCGCGGCCGCCAGCAACGCCGGATCCAGAACCGCGCCGGGGGTCAGTCCGGATGCCCGTTGCAGGCGCTCGGGCGACAACGGCGGGGACTCGCCCCAGTCCACGCTCACAATCGTCTGCGGGCCGGCGTCCTGCGCCAGCGCCACCCCCGGCAGGAACAGCCCGGCCACCGTCGGAAGCAGAACGGCTCCCGCCAGCAACAGGGCGCGCCCGGCCCGGACAACATGCGCCGCCCGCAAGCGCGGCCCGCTGAAAAACGCCTGAATCATCTAGCGGAACCGTATCCGGAAGCGCAGCTCGCCACCCCGGCGCCCGGCCTCGTCCTGCTCCATCAGCACCGAAAGGCGCGGCCCCAGACGGTAGGTAAGCTGGATCACCGGCTCCTGGGTGGCGTCCAGCACCGTGCTGTAGGTGATCTGGGCGCGGGCGTCGAACAGCGTCTTGCCCACCGTCACGCGGGCGTTGGAGTTGGCGGTGGCCTCGTTGTAATACGGGTCCACCTGAAAGCGGTCGATGCCCACGGTCTGCTGCAACTGCCGCTCCAACTGGCCCTGCAGGGGGCCGGTGGCCAGGGAGATCGCCTCCGAAAGGCTCGCCTGGGCGGCCGCCTCGTTCAACTGTTCCGAGGTCACCCCCACCGCCAGCAGGGCGAACAGGTCGTTCTGGGGCATATCCGGCCGACTGCTGAGCACCAGGTCCATTTCGCCCTGCGGACGCCCCGACAGAACCACCTCCACGTCGATCGGTTCGGTGCGCAGCGGATCGTCCGGCAGGGCGTGCTGCACCACCGTGTGCGCCACCACATCCAGCCACGGATCGATGGTCCCTTCGGTGGCAAATTCCATGGAGGCGCGCTCCAGCTCGAACACATGGTCACGGTACTGGACGGTGCCACCTCGGGAGTCCACCCGGCCCAGCAGCGACGGTTCCGCCACCGTGCCCCCCACCAGCAAGTCCACGTCGAGGGCCATTTCCGCCAGGTTGTTGTCCACGAACAGGTCGCGTTCGCCGTACACATGCAGCGCCAGCCGGGTATCGCCCACCCCCGGACCGCCCGCGGCGATCGTGGTGGCGATGGGGGATTCCGAGGCCCAGTCGCCCCACTGCATGTTGCGGTCGTACAGCGCACGCTGGATGCGGATGTCCCCCGACACCTTGGGCGCCGGGTATTTTCCTTCCACCACCACCTGACCGCTGACGGTGCCGCTCAGCCCCGGAAGCGGGTGGGCGGTGTACTGATCCACCTCGGCGGCCAGGCGCCCCTCCAGGGTGGCCATGTCGAACACCCCCTGGGCGGTCACCTCGCCGCCCCCGATCTTGCCCTCGGCATGGTCCAGCAGCACGCGGGTGTCGTCCACCAGCAGGCTGGCGCTGGAAACCGAAAACGTCTGCCCCAATGAGGTGATGAACACCCGACCGTTTTCCAGGGTGGCGCCACCGCGCAGGCGCGAGGTGTCCCACCCGCCACTCTGCTCCACACTCACGCGCACCGTTCCCATGCCCTGCTCCAGGCCGTCCAGCTGGCGCACCAGTTCCGATAGTTCCAGGCTGCCCACGGCCTTCATCTCCACCGATTTTTCGTAGTGGAACCCGCCTTCCACGCGCAACTGTCCGCCGGACCCCGTCAGTTCCACCGGTGTCAGACTGTACACGCCGTCCACGGCATCCACCAGCACCGTCGGGGCCTCCAGCCGGTTGCCGAACAGGACCAGCGCCGCCGGCCCCAGTCGGGCGTTCATGGAACCGCGCATCGGATCTTCCAGCGGGCCATCCAGTTTTACCTCGCCGGAGGCGAACAGGGCCGCCCACTCCGGTAGCAAATCCGGGGGCGAGGCCTCCAGTTTATGCAGCGACGCCGAGCCGCTCAGGCGCGTATCGTCCCAGCCGTCGGAGATGTGCAGGTCGAAACCGGCGGCGCCGGAACGCACCCCCCAGTCCGGGCGCAACTGCCGCACCCAGGTGCTGCCCACCTCGCCCTTGGCGAACATGTCGAAACTGTGGTCCAGCAGCATGCCGCCGGACAGGGTCAGGCGCAGACCGTCACCGCTCAGGACAAGGGGGGAGAATTGCAGGTCGTCGCCCTCCAGCGTCATGCGCGTGGTGCCCGTCGAGGACGCCGACAGGGGACCGGTTGCGACCGTCATGCCGTTCACCGAGGCCAGTGCCCGTGCCACCCCCGCCGCCTCGTCCCCGCTCAGTGTCACGCGCCCGCGGGCCAGCATGCCGTAGTCCTTGCCCAACTGCTCGGCAAACAGGGCGTCCAGTTCCGGCACCATCTCCCGCAGCCACGGCACCAGGGATACCGGTTGCGCCACCCGCGCCGCCACATGAAACGGAAACCCGCGATCCAGCATGCTGTAGTAGTTGACCCACGCGGCGGGGGCGGAGGCGACGCCGCGCTCGCCGTCCGGATTGTCCAGGGTGGCGCGCACGCGCAATTGCCACCATGGCGACAGTTCCACCACCACCGTGCCGTCGCCGATGCGCATGCCGCCCACGGTGAAATCCCGCACCTTCCCCGTGGCGCTCAGGGTGGCGGCCTCAAAATCCCCGGTCAGGGCGGCGTTCCCCGCAAACGCCCCCCCCAGGTAGGGAACTTTTTCCCGCAACAGGGCCACGGCCGCGGCCGGCAGACCGGCCGTCTCCGCCGTCACCTCAAAATGCTCGCTGGCCCATTCGATGCTGCCGGCCCCGCGCACCTCGGCGCGCTGGTCGGCCACCGGCACCCCCATGCGCACATTGCGCAGCGCCATGTGCTTGCCGTCGATCCACATGTCGGCGCGGGCGTCACTGAGGGGCTGGCCATAAATGCTGCCCGCACCGGCGGTGACCAAACTCCACACCGACAGCGACTCGGGGGTACTGACCACGTGGACGTCGCCGGTAACCGGAAAGTCCAGGGGCATCTGCGTACCGCTGTGGAACAGCGCCGCCAGGGGCGCCAGAGGCACCTCCTCGACGCTGATGGAGGCGTGGATGGTCACCCCCTCCTGGGCCTTGTCCAGCGGGGGAAACCACACCTCGCCGTCCATGTTCGTGCGGCCCGCGCCCCGGGATTCCAGGTGGCGGAACACCAGCTTTTCCCGGTTCAGTTCAATGTCACTGCTGACCTGGCCAAGCACCAGATTCCTGGCGCGGGCGGCGGGCATTTCGGCGTTGCCGACCAGACGGAAATCCTCCAGCGTGCCGGACAGGGCGCCCTGAGCGGTGACCGCGCCGTGCACGTACCCCAGACGGAACAACTCGCCGATTTCTCCGAAATCGGTGGACTGGACCTGCACCTCCCCCGCCAGTTGCCGCTCCGGCGACAGGTCGGCGCTGGCGGTCAGTTTGCTGCGCGGGGTGAGCACGCTGAACACATGGTGCTGGCTGCCGTCTTCCCGCAGCCACGCCTGGCCCGTGGCGCTGGCCGTGAAGGCCGCGCCGCGCTCCCACAACCGGTGGCTGGAATCAATCATGCGCCGCTGCGGGTTGTCGTATTGCCAGGTGGCGTCGACGATCGGCAGTTTGCCCTGGACGCCCTGCAGGCGCGCCTCGCCGGACAGGTTGCCGAGGGCGGTGCGACCGCGCAGCAGCCACGCCAGGGCCACGTGATCAAGGCCCACATCCAGCCGATAGGCCACAGGCTTGCCGAAGGTGACCGAGCCCTTGGCCCGCAGTTCACCCTCCGCCGCCCGGGCGCGGGAGTGCACCACCTCCAGTTGCTTGCGCGACACCCGCACCCGCACGGTGGCGGAAGGGAAGGTGCGGGGGTCCCCCTTCAACTCCAGATCGGTGCCCTGAATCTCGCCGTCCCAGTTCGGGTCGGTGGGGGGGCCGAACAGGCGTCCTTCGGCGCGCATGCTGCCCGCCACCTCCGGCGCCTCCACCCCCAGGTTGCGCAACATGGCCACGGCGGCGGGCACCGACCCCTCATACACGGTGTGCAGGCCGAGCACCGCCGCGCCGTTTTCCAGCCGGAGGTCGCCCTGCAACTCCAACGATCCGGGGGCGGCGACGAAGGTGGCGGAGCGGATGTGCACGCGGCTGCCGCTCACCTCGGCCCGCAGGGAGGCGCTGGAGAGGACTTCGGCATCCCCGGAGCGCAGCACGCCCGCCGACACCAGCAGGCGGCGGCGGCGCAGGATGACGTCGGGCTCGGTCTCGGCGTTCAGGTCGCTCCAGGTGAGCCGCGCGTCCCCCGAGTGGATGTGGATGGTGGCGTCCCGCAGGCGCACGCGGTGACGGGCGGCCTCACCCTGTTCCAGGGTCCGCAGCGCGTCCGCCAGCAGCCGTGCCAGCCGATCCGGATCGGAGGAGGCGGCGGCAATCAGGGTCAGGTCCGGTGACATCACCCGCACGTCGAAGGTGCGCAGGCCGCCGCGCAGCAGCGACCACAGCGAGACGCGGATTTCGCCGATGCTGCCGCCGCCGAACTGGTTCCCCTGCGGTGGCAGGGAGATGCCGGAAACCACCACCCGCGGGGGCAGCACCGACAGGCGCACCCGGTCGATGGAAACCTCTTCCCCGAGCTTTTCCCGCGACCACTTCAGGGCGGCATCCCGCACCGGCGCCGAAAGGCCGCCGCCGGCAAGATACAGCTCGACGCCGCCAATCAGGAGAAGGAGGAGCAGGCCCCCGATCAGGAGGCTGAGACGCAATGCCTACCCGCCGTGCGACGCGCCGGAGCCGGTGCTCCCGCCCTCCCGCGCGAGCGCCACATAACGCATGCGCAGGGTGTAGAGCATCTGGGTGAGGAGATCCCCCTCTTCCTCACTCAGGTTGCCGCGGGTTTTTTCCTCCAGCAGCCCGAGAATGTCGATGTTCTGCCGCGCCAGTTGCGGGTTTGGCTCCGGCTTGCCGGTGTCCGGGTGATTGCCAAGCCCCATGTGGATGAGGGCGCTCTGGGCCAGGGAAATGACAAAGGTGGTGAAATCGATGCCCTGGCTGTCGGACATTTTGAAGCCGCCCGCGGGCGGCCCACCGGCTTCCGGTGTGGACTGTCCCTGGGCCCGGGCCTGCGGGGCGGCGTCCGCAGACTCCGCCTGGTCGTGGCTGATGCGGCGGTCGTTCACGTTGAAACCCTGCTCTGGCATGGTGCGGGTCCTTCCGTCGGCGATGGGGGGAAGGGAAAGCGGGGAGGCCGGACATCGCCCGCCCCAAGGGGGATAACGTATCATTTTTCGGGGAATCCCGCCAAGGGCGCGGGCCAGATAGGCGTCCGCCAAAAAACGCCGACGGAGGGGAACCGCTGCCGACCGGCCCCCTTCCCGGAATCTGCAGGGTCTGCGCCTCCGGCGCGGGGGTCTACGCCTCCGGTGCGGGCGCCTCCGGCCTCCGCGCATCCGCATATGGCTTCAGGTCCAGGCGCATGACCAGCGCGTCGTCGGCAGGGCCGGTGTAGTAACCGGGGCGCTCCCCCACCTGCACGAACCCGGTGGCCACATACAACGCCCGCGCCCCCCGGTTGTGACGGCGCACTTCCAGATAGATGGACCGCGCCCGCTCGGCGCGGCACCCCTCCAGCACCGCCATCAGCAATTCCCGGCCATAACCCCGGCGACGCGCCTCCGGGGCCACGGCCATGTTCAGGATGCCGCCCTCGCCACCAGCCACGGAAAAGGTGACAAAGCCCACTACGTGCGCCGCTTCCGGCCCGGTTTCTTCCAACACGCGGCTGCGGTAGGCCGGATGGGTGAGCATGGTGTGCCAGGCCTCATCGCGGCGCGCCACCCCCATGGCCACCGATTCGATCCACGCCACTGCCCCGATGTCCTCCGGGCCCATCGGCCGCAGCCGGTGCGGCGGCTTCGGTTTCATGCCGGTTCCGCCTGCCGTCTGGCCCAGGCGCGTTCCGCCTGACTGGCCTTGAGGTACACCGGGCGCAATTCGCCGATGGGGGTGGCCTCGCCGCGTTCGCGCAGGCAGGCGGCGCGCCAGGCGATGGTGGCGGCGCGCGGATGATCGAACAAAATCGCCAGGCGTTCCAGCCCGGCCTCCGTGGGCGCCCGCAGCAGGTCGGCGCCGGTGCCGCACACCGCCAGCGGCACCTCCAGCGCCAGAGCGGCAGTCAAAAATTCCTCCGGGGTCACCGCGCAGGCGGGCAGGAGCGCGGTCACCCACTCCCCGTGGGAGCGATACACGGCGCCGTACACCTCACCCATGCGCGCGTTCATGACCACCGCCACCGCCCGGCCCGAGGCGGGCGCACCCCACGCCATGGCCTCCAGCGTGGGCACCGCAAACAGGGGCAGACCGGTGGCCCGCGCCAGCCCCATTGCGGTGGCCACCCCCACCCTGAGGCCGGTGAAGGAGCCGGGTCCGATGGACACGCCAATGCCGCCCAGTTCCCCCGCCGCCAGCCCCGCGTCCGCCAGCAGCCGCTCCACCCCGCGCATCACGCGGGGGGCGTGGGAACCGCGCACGTCCGTCGCGTATTCCGCCACCAGCCCGTGGCGTCCGGCCAGGGCCAGTCCCCCCAGGGGCGTGGTGGTGTCGATGCCCAGCAGCACCGGGCCTGCCGAGGTCACCCCCCGGCCCCCTTGGCGGCCTTGTTGAGTTCCGTTTCCAGCGACTGAATGCGCTTGAACAGGTCCACGGCAATGGCCTGCTGCTTGGTTTCGATTTCGTTCAGGCGTCGGCCGATGGTGTCGAAGTCCGACTGCTGGGCGTCCACCCGTTCGGTGACCTGGCGACCGATTTCCGCCAGTTGCCGGGTCAGTTCGTCCACGCGATGCAACTGCTCGGCGCGCATCTCCAGAATTTGCAGGCGCTGGACGAGGGCATCCACGTTCGAGCCGGATTGTTCCAGCTTGCGCACGCGCTGCGTCAGCACGCCAAAACTTTCCTCCAGCGGCAGGTTGCGGGTGGCGGTCTCCAGCGACTCCACGCGGTCCGCCAGAGCCTTCAATTCCTCTGCCGCCGGCTGCTTCGGCTCCACCTCGCGGGCGCTGATCTCGGCCCGCAGGGTGGTCAGGTCGCGGCGCAGATCGGTCTGCTGGGAAGCCACCTGGGTGATCTGCGGGGACAGTGCGGCCACGCTCTCGTTGCGTCCCGCGTCCACGCGCTCCTGCAACCAGTGCACCAGTTCTTCCGGCACCGCGCCCTTCTTTTTGTCGTCCGCCGAGGCCGCCGCCTGCGCCGCCTTGACCTCCGCCAGCCCCTGGGACAGTTGCGTGGCCGCCTGGCCAAACTGGTTCGCCAGAAGCTGGTCGCGCTTGGCCGCTTCCTGGGACAGGTTGCGGGTGCCCGCCTCCAGTTCCGTCAAACGCCGGTTGAGGGCGTCCACCTGCGGTTTGGAGGGGTCTTCCGGGGCGGCCACGCGCTCCGCGTTGCGCGCCGCCAGCCTCTCCACGGTTTCCAGTCGCGCGGACAGGGCGTCCATGGTCTGGGCGCGGTTGGCGATCTCCTCGGAGTCTTCGGCGATGCCGGCCACCTGCTTCAAAAACTGCTGCTCGCGGCCCTCGGACTCGGCCAGTTTGGCCAAAAAATACTGTTCCGCGTCGTGCACCCGCCGCCCCAGTTCGGCAATCACCTCGCGCAGCTGGCGCAGGGTATCGTCGGAACGTTTCACCGCCTGGGGCAGCCCCTCGTTGAGGACGGTGTTGGTTTCGGTGTTCAGGCGCCGCTCGAAGGTGTCGAGGCGCGCCTCCATGGCCTTGACCCGCGCGGCGGCGTCCCCGGCGGCCAGAATCTGGGCGTCGAGCCGCGACTGCAGGTCCTGGACCTTGGTGACGTCGGTCTGCATCTCCATCATGTCCTGCTGCATGGCGCAGCCGGACACCAGCAGCAGCGCCAGCAGGGCCGCCCCCGACACCCACGCGGCGCGCCGCGTGGCGGCCGCCGGTGAAAATGAACGCACCCCGCTCACCGTACCCGGTCCGGTTTGAAGTCAAACACGTAACTGACCTCCATCGCCGGTGAGCGCCACGCCTCCGGAATCGGTGGAAACGGCCCCGAAGTGAGTACCGCCCGCATCGCCGTCTGGTCGTAATGTTCCGATCCCGACGACTCCTTCACCCGCACACTGTGGACGCGGCCATCGCGCTCGATGACAAACGCGATCACCGCGCGCGCCCCCTTGCCCCGGAACAGGTCCGGCGGCGACCAGCGGCTGTCGATGCGCTGGGTCACCACGGCCTTGTACCGGTCGATGTCGCCGATCCGCTCCGGGGCCACGTCGGAGGGCGAAAGCACCAGGGCAATCTGCGAGTCCAGCCACTGCGAAAGCTCTCCGGTGGCCACCGAGGGGGCGGTTTCCGGCCCCTGCTGCCCGGCCTGAATGCGGCGCAGCGCCTCGGCCATGCTCGGCTGCTGCGGGGCCGGTTGTGCCGCTTCCGGCCGGGGTTTTTTGGTGCTGTTGGAGATGTCGCGCCACCATTGGTCCTCCGGACGTTCCTGGAGCGGCGGCGTTTTCGATTGCGACTGGCGCTGCAATTCCTGCCAGTGCCGGGTCATGCTCGCCTGGTCCTGGGGCGGCTTGTCGAGTTTGTCCCACAGGGGGTTTTCCGGGCTCGGCTTGTCCGGCTCGGGCACGGTGGCGTCCGGGGCCACCTCCGGCGCGGTGGGCGTCACCAGCGTCACCTGAATGGCCTGGGTGAAATCAAAGCGTTTGGGGATGAGCAGGTCCGCGACCATCAACGCGACAACCACCCCCATATGCAGGGCGAACGACCACCCCACCATGCGCGGCAGGCGATCGGCGGGCGTCAGGATGGATTGGGCAAACGGCTGCATGCGGCATTCACAAGGGGATGGCGGCCGCCGACCGGGCGGTTACCGGTGCCGAAAATGATACCACAGACAGCGGAATCCCCCGCCCCCCGTCCGCAATCGGTTCCGCCCGGACGCCGTGACCGCGCGCGGGCGTCCCGAAGTGGCCCACCTGGTGGGCCACTTCGGAAACACCTAACGCAGTTCGGAAAGGATGGACTTGGCCCGGCGCGCCTCTTCCGAATCGGGGAAGCGGGCGATCAGGCGTTTGAGGGCGTCTTCCGCACCGGGGACGTTGTCCTCGCCCCGGAACATTTCGCCCAGTCCCAACAGAGCCTTGGCCGAGGCCGGATCCCGCGGGAAGTTCTTGAGCTGAGCCTCCCACACCTGCCGGGCGCGGGATCCCTGCCCCTGGGCGCGATAGCTCGCCCCCAGCCAGTAGGTGGCCTCCCCCAGACGGGGCGAGTCCGGGAACTGTTGCAGGAAATTGGCGAACCCGGCGGCGGCAATGTTGTAGTTGCCCTTGTCGTAGTCGCGCCGCGCCAGGCCAAAAGCCTGATCCGGCGTGGCCCCCCTGGAGCCGACCACCGATCCGGGCAGCCGGATCGGCGTGTCCACTGCGGACGACGGGGACATGCCGCCCCCCTCCGGCCCCGCGCTGGCGGGCCGCCCCGGAATCGGCGAGGCTCCGCCGCGCTGCTCCAGGACCGCCAGACGGCCATCGGTGGAGTGGGCCAGGGAATCCACCCCGTGCCCCAGCTCCTCCACCTGACCGCGCAACTCCGCCATTTCCTGGCGCAACTGGTCCACCGCCAAAGTGATGTCCAGCATGCCGGGACCCGCAGGGGACCCGGAAGAGGCTGCGGACGCCGCCGAAGCGCCCGCCGCCCCGGCCGGGGTGCCCGCGGGGGCGCCCCCCAGGGCGGCGGCGCGGCTCACCCGCTCCTCGATGGACTTCAGACGGCCATCCATGTCCACCAGGTTGGCCTGACTGGCGCACCCGGTCATCAACAGCGGCAGCGCGGCCCACAGCAACGGCTGCTGCACCGACTTCATGCGCATGGTCCTAGCGGCTCAGGCCAAGGTGGGCACGGCGGTTCTGCGCCCAGCACGACTCGGTGCCGGATTGGCACATGGGCCGCTCCTCACCGTAGCTCACGGTGCTCACCTGGCGTGCGGAAACCCCCAGCGCCAGCAGCGCGGAACGGGTAACCTCGGCGCGGCGTTCACCCAGAGACAGGTTGTAGGCCGTGGTGCCCCGGTCATCGCAGTGCCCCTCGACCACCACCATCACCGAGTTGTTGCGCTTCAGCAATTCGGCATTGGCCCGCAGCACCGGCTTGTCCGACTCGCGGATCGAAGCCTTGTCATAGTCAAAATGGATGTCCTGCAACTGCCGGGCAAGCGCCGACAGGTCCGGACCGGCGGGCGCGGCGGGAGCCGGAGCCGCCATCGGCGTGGCAGGCATTTCCTCCACGTCGCTCGCCATTGGCGCGGGCGCCATATCGCCCGGAGCGGAAGACACCGTCCCCTTCTTACCGGCACACCCCGCAGTCATCGTCACCGCCAGGGCGGCCGCCAGCAACCAAGCAACCTTCATGTTCACCCTCTCCTCCTGTTTGGTTCCCGGTTCCCCATGACCGGCATCGGATGAATGTAGCCGATTTTCCTCATATCCCCAAGGTCCGCAGCGGCTTTTTTTCTTTTTTTTCGGGCAATTGCCCGCTAATCGGACAAATTAGCCCAGTCCGGATTGGTGTTGTTGGCACCGTTATAGGTGATGCGTTCCGCATTGCTGCCATCCACGTCCATCAGATAGATGTCGGAGCGCCCGGCGCGGGTGGAGGAAAAGGCGAGGTGCCGACCGTCCGGCGAGAAGGTGGGCCCCTCGTCGTCCCAGTCTCCGGTGGTGATCTGGCGGCTGTTGGCGCCATCGAAGGTAGACACGCACACCTTGAACCACTGCCCCGCCTTGCAGGTGAAGGCGATCAGGTCGCCGGCCGGGGACCAGTCGGGTTCGCTGTTATAGTCGCCCCCGAAACTCAGGCGCCTCTGGTTCGCGCCGTTGGCGTCCATCACGTACACCTGGGGCGAGCCGCCCCGGTTGGAGGTGAAGGCGATGCGGCGGCCGTCCGGCGACCAGCTTGGCGACAGGTCGTCCGCCGGGTGGCTGGTCAACTGGTGCACGCTGCCGTCGCGGGAGACGTGAAAAATTTCGCGGTTGCCCTTTTCGGAGCCGGTCACGGCAAAGCCGTCGCCCTTGGGGTGCCACGCCGGGGTCATGGACAGCCCCTGGGACGAAAACGCCACCACCCGCTGGCCGGAGCCCAGTTCCAGTTGATAGATGCGCCAGTTGCCGCTCTGCTGGCCCGCATACAGCACGCGGTTGCCCACGTTGGCCAGCGCCGGAGTCAGGCTGATGGCGCGGTCGGCGGTCACCCGCCGGGGGGCGTGGCCGTCATAGTCCATCACATAAATTTCCTTGGCGCCGGACAGGTCCGAGACAAAGGCGATGCGGCTGCGGCTGATGCCGTATTCCCCGGTATAGTGGTACACCAGTTCGGCCACGAAGCGGTGCACCATGGCGCGCAACTGGTCGTCCGCCGCCCGGTAGCGTTTTTCCACCAGCAGGGTGCCGCGCACGCCGTCGAAGGCCTGGGCGTGCAGCATCAGTTTGCCCGCCTCGCGGGTGAGGTTCATCCATCCCAGCACCTCGACCGACTCCGACAGCGCCGTGTCGCGCAGGCGCAGGGGGCCCAGGGTCTGGTCCGGGGCCTGGGCCAGGTGCAGGCCCAGATCGCGGGCGGCGAACACCCCGGAGCGGCGCAGGTCGTCCATCAGCACCTGACGCGCCTCGTTCACCGCCGGGTCCAGCCCGGCGCCCCCCACCACCCCCAGCACCCCCAGGGGAATGCGCGAGGCGATATCGCGGGAACTGCGCAGCCACACGTCCTCGGCGGCGGCGGGAAAAACCGCTCCGAACAGGCCGACGACCAGCGCCAGCAGCAACGTCATGACCTTCAGGCGCATCGGGAGAGAATCAGCGGGCGGGCTTTACGGAACGTTTTCCGGAGGCCGGGGTAACCGGCTCGGTGACCATGCCGATCTGGTTGATACCGGCCTGTTTCATGGCGTCCATCACCCCCACCACCTGGCCATAGTCCACCCCCTGATCGGCGCGCAGATAGACGGTCACGTCGGGTTTGTTGACCGCGAGGGAGCGGAAGAACGGCACCAGGTTGTGGGGCGGCACGCGTTCCTTGTCCACAAAGATGCGGCCATCCTTTTCGACGGTAACCACCACCCGCTCGGTGGGGCGGATGTTGTTGGTGGCGCTGGCGGGCAGTTCGATGTCGATACCCCGGTACAGTAGGGGGGCAGTGATCATGAAGATGATCAGCAGCACCAGCACCACGTCCACCAGCGGCACCACGTTGATTTCGGACAGATAGCGGCGGTCTTGGGGATCGATGTCCACGGAACCCTTCTTCTGCTGGGGTGATGCCGGGGCACGCTGCCCGCCGGGATCACCGAACGCTGCCCCCGCCCGCCGCGCACGCGGCGCGGGATGCATTCGGGGGGCGGCCGCAACGGCACGCGGGCACCATCATACCATCGGAGGGCAAGGGCTGGCAGGGCGCGGGGCACCGGCGGATGCTGGTTGGCATGCTGGTTGGCATGACGGATGGCGAACGCCCGCCTCCCCGCCCTTCGTCGGCGTCTCCGCCGGGGTTCCCGCAAACAAACGACCCGTCAGGCGCCCCTACCTGATCCAGCCCCTTCGCCCGGCGTACTTCGAATACCAGACCAAAAACACCGCCACCACCAGAGACATGGAAGTCCCTGTCCAGACGGGGCGGAAGTCGATGGTCGAACGGGTCATGCCCAGTGCGTGGGCCATGGTCACCATCACCCCAAGCAGCGACGCGATAAACACGCGGCGGGCAGCCGATTTCCGGAGCAACAGCAGGACGCAGCCGAGCGTGCCACCAAAAACGGCCACGGCAAAAGCCGCGGTGGCCCAGACCGGGCGTCCATGGATGACTTCGCGATACGCATCGGGCATCGAAGCCACCACGTCTGCATTCATTTGCGCAAAAAAATTGATGCCGCCCATGCCGTTCCAGATCAGTGCGACCCCACCGATTACGCGGAAACTCCAGTGCACGCCAGCGGCGTTTTTTGCGTTCATTTCACCCCCCCGATCAGTCATGCATTTTTTGATTGCGGCCCCACGGATTGCGGCCCCACGGCAATACCCGTGGCGGACGGGCGCCGGGTTGTGGCGCCGTCACCCGCCCGTGCCGAAGCAATCTGACCGGCCGGATTTTGCAGGTCAACCAGATTTTCTGGATGCTCCGGGGCGCCGCCGGATAAATGGTGGGCGGGACAGGGCTCGAACCTGCGACCTACAGCTTGTAAGGCTGCCGCTCTACCAACTGAGCTACCCGCCCGGGCAGTCGGGAATCGCATCGGTGCGCCCCGGCAAGCGCAGCGGATGCTACCCGCCCCGGTGGACGGGCGTCAACCCGACCCGCCCGCCGACCCGCCCGCCGACCCGCCCGCCGACCCGCCCGCCGAC
>Ga0224495_10000993_pt1 | contig 21043 bp, 26 predicted proteins | sample SF_Jul11_sed_USG_FD_168128 | JGI IMG/M metagenome (GOLD analysis project Ga0224495, IMG submission 168128) | Sediment microbial communities from San Francisco Bay, California, United States - SF_Jul11_sed_USGS_4_1 | ecosystem: Environmental > Aquatic > Marine > Sediment | place: USA: California...
CCAAACATATTCTCAATGTGGATGCGCTGATGACCATGCCCGGAAGAAAGGACATCGCAAAGACCAGCATTCTTCCATTGCAGCCCGGACTTTCGGGCTTTGAGACGTGGCCTCACCCAATCGTCCAGCTCGTTCTTCGCAATATTCGAATAGCAAAATGACCGTAAAGCCCAACCTTGCGTTCAACTCGGACTCCGAAAAAGCGCGGCGCCCCTTAGCTTAATCGTTATGCATTACATGACTGAAGCAGCAGAAATTGATCGCATCGTATTTCGCGAAGTTGCCGCCGACACATGGGGCAAATTCAAAACGTAAATGCAATTACGCTGCTTAAATTTAAAATGATGTCTAAAAAAATTGATCGATGTGGTGTTTTCCATAATAGAAATGACGCATGGCATCTTCTATTTTAAACGATTTAAGCAAAAAAATTCAAAAAAAAGAAATATCTCCCGTTGAACTGTTAAACGGATACCTTAAACAAATTGACAGACATGATTCTAAAATCAATGCCTTTATAGAGGTCGATCGTGAACAGGCTCTTGAGGCTGCGCGGGAATCTGAAAAAAGAATCCAGGCCGGAAAGTCTTTATCTCCCTATGATGGAATTCCTGTTGGAATTAAAGACAACATTGTTGTAAAAGGCCGGCGTTCAACCTGCGCTTCAAAAATTCTCGAAGGATTTATTTCTCCATATTCTGCGACCGTTGTTGACAAGTTAACTAACCAGGGTATGATTCCCATGGGCAGGCTCAATATGGATGAATTTGCCATGGGCTCTTCTACAGAAAATTCTGCATTTAAAAAAACCTGCAATCCTTATGATTTAGAGCGCGCTCCCGGCGGTTCATCCGGCGGATCTGCCGCCGCAATTGCTGCAGATTATTTGCCGGTAACGCTCGGTTCTGATACGGGCGGTTCAATTCGACAGCCCGCCGCATTTACCGGAATTGTCGGGTTAAAACCTACGTATGGCACGGTATCGCGATACGGTTTAATTGCCTTTGCCTCCAGTCTCGATCAGATTGGACCTTTTACCAGATACGCCTCCGACAACGAAATTATGTACAACATAATGAAGGGACCAGATAGTAAGGATGCAACCAGCATACCTGAATCGATGTACAAAATTCCATCCTATGACATGAAGTCTTTAAAGATTGGAGTGCCCAGAGAACTTCTCGAGGGATTAAGCCCCGAAGTGAAAAAATCATTTGATCAGGTTCTTGACTTTTTAGCGAAAGAAGTTGTTTCAAAAGATCAAATTGTAGATGTAGATTTGCCCCATCAAAAGTATGGCATCGCCGTTTATTATTTAACGGCCACCAGCGAAGCATCGGCGAACCTTGCCCGTTTTGACGGAGTTCGTTATGGAAACCGCGTTAAAGATATAAAAGATTTAAATGAGCTTTATGAAAAGAATCGTACCCATGGTTTTGGCCCTGAAGTAAAACGTCGAATATTGCTGGGAACCTATGCATTATCAAGCGGTTATTACGATGCCTTTTACGGAAAGGCGCAGAAAACAAGAACCCTGATCAAGCAGGATTATTTAACAGCATTTGAAAAAATGGATGTCATTCTCATGCCGACAGCCCCCTCTGTACCTTTTAAAATTGGCGAAAAAACGTCAAATCCCGTAGAGATGTATCTTTCTGATGTATTGACCGTCGGCGCTTCGCTTGCAGGTATTCCGGCAATTTCTGTACCGGGGCCATTTGAAAAACTGCCCGTAGGCATTCAAATCCAGGGAAACTATTTTTCTGAAAAGTTAATTTATGAATTGAGTAAAAAAATTCAAACAGCCTTTCCTTCGCCAATGCCGGTCTTGGCATAAATTTGTATCATGGCAGATTATTTATCAACAGCTCCATATAAAGGTACGCGGGATTTTTATCCAGATGAAATGCGTATAAGAACATGGATGTTTCAAAACATTTCAGAAGTACTGGAATCTTTTGGTTTTGAAAAAATCGATGCGCCTCTTATTGAGCCCGTAGAAATGTATCTTGCTAAAACTTCTGAAGAAATAGTAAATCAGCAAATATATTCTTTTACAGACAGGGGTGGGCGAAATGTGGCCATTCGTCCCGAGATCACGCCGACTGTTGCGCGTATGGTTGCCCAGAAAATCAGGGAACTTCCCAGACCCATTCGATGGTATTCTATACCCAACCTCTGGCGTTATGAAAAAATGGGCAAAGGCCGTTTACGGGAACACTGGCAGGTAAATGCCGATTTACTGGGCACTTCTGATGAAATTATGGCTGATGTTGAAATTTTACAATTGGCCAATGAAGTTCTAGCTAAATTTGGCGCATCAAAAGAACATTATCAGGTATACATCAATCATCGAAAAATATTAAATCTGGTATTTGAAAAAATCCTGAAAATTCCTGTTGAAAAGTGGGCTGCGATTTCGCGGGTTATGGATAAAAAAGAAAAAATCAGCGCCGAGGAATTTACCCAGATGTTGATTTCAGAAGGCCTGGCACAGGCTCAAGCTGAAGAACTGAAAAAATACATGAGCTCGGGAATGGATTATTTAAAAAGCAATGGTATTGAAAATGAAGAGTGCGTTTTCAGGTTTTTAGAAGTTTTTAAAATTCTTGATTCTCTTGGCTATGGAGAACTTGTTCAGTATAACCCTGCGGTAATTCGCGGTTTTGATTATTATACAGGGCTTGTTTTTGAAATTTTTGACAAACATCCCGATAATCGACGATCCTTGTTTGGCGGCGGACGTTATGATAATCTTGTGTCGGCCTTTAGTAAAGACGCCATCAATGCGGTAGGATTTGGTATGGGCGATGTGACCTTTGTAGATTTTTTAAAAGCACACAATCTTCTGCCTGAAATAAAACGCAATACAGAAATTTATATTGCCGTATTTGCAAGTGATGATAACGACTCGAATGTACGTTTAAATAATTTTAAATTATCCGCAAATTTAAGAAAAGCAGGGTTTCGCGTCGAATTGTCCAGCGGGCATAAAAAACTGGGCAAACAATTTGATGAAGCCCATAGTAAAAATATACCTTTTGTAGTTTTACAGGGAGCAGAAGAAACGAAAAAAAACAGCGTGATGATTAAAGATATGTCAACCGGCGCTCAAGAAGAAGTTCCTTATGATCAGTTAACTTCGATAATGAGATTAAAATTAAGTTAAAAAATTAAAATATTTTCTAACTTATTATTTGTTGTACAAGTTTAATCAAGAGCGCATCTCAAAATCCTTGGATGGGTTTTGGGACGCTCACTAAGCTACCTATAATTGATTGATGATCCAATAAATATGCCATCGAAAAAATATAAACCAACCATCGATCAGGAGTCGGCAATTCGTATTGCGCAGGTACGTTCTATATATGATGGGTTTGCCGCGCCCATTGCCGCAAATTTGTTGATTTCTCTGGTTCTTGCGAAAGTTCAATGGAAAGTTGTAAGTCCCGTTTTGATTTATGTCTGGCTGTCTGTTCAGATTATTATAATCATCGGGCGATTGATATCGATCATTTTATATCACCGAAGCGTTAAATTAAATGAAAGTTTCTGGCTGACTGTTTTTAGAACAGGGATCGCAATTAGCGGGGTTGGCTGGGGGCTTTCTGCTGTTTTATTGTTTCCAGGTAATAACATTCCTCATCAGGCTTTTTTGGCATTGGCATTAGCCGGTATGACGGCAGGGGCAATAACTGTTTTTACAATTGATTTGGTTACCGTATTTCTTTTTTCAATACCCGTAATGGTCACTCTTGCCTTGCGGCTCATCATTGATGGCGGGGAGATTTCAATGGCCATGGGGTTCATGGTGATTTTATTTTTATTTTTTACAAGCCTGGTTGCAAGGCGTACAAGCCATAGTACAAGAGAAAATGTCATATTGAATTTTCTCGAAATTCAGCATGAAAATAATTTAAAACAAGCGCAGCAAATTGCAAAACTGGGCAGCTTTGACTGGAATCCCGTTACTGGGGAACTTAAATGGTCTGATGAACACTTTCGTTTATGGGGATTGATTCCTCAAAGTATCATACCGGATTATGAAATTTTTAAACAAAGGATACATCCAGATGACGTAAAAAAAGTTGAAGAAGCTCTTCAAAACGCATTAAACGGAGGTCAAAAATATGAATGTACCCATCGTATTGTCTGGCCTGACGGAAGCGAACATTTTATTCTAGGCAGGGGCGAAGTAGAATTTGACAATGATAAAAAGCCAATTAGAATGATAGGCACTATTCAGGACATCACCCAGCAAAATTTAACAGAAGAGGCGCTTCGTCGATCTGAAACAAAATTTCGTGCGCTTTATAATTCGACAAGCGATGCGGTGATGTTGTTGACTGAAAAGGGATTTTTTGACTGCAATGAGGCAACTTTACAAATGTTTGGCTGCAATACCGTCGAAGAGTTTTGCACGAAGCACCCTGCCGATCTTTCTCCTCCAACGCAGCCCGACGGTTCAGATTCTATGACGCTGGCCAATCAATTGATTGCAGTAGCCATGGAAAAAGGAAATCTTCGTTTTGAATGGATTCATAAAATGGCCGACGTTGATATTACGTTTCCGGCGGAAGTCCTCTTAAGCGCATTGGAGCTTGACGGCAGTAAAGTGCTGCAGGCCGTTGTACGCGATATTACAGAGCGAAAGTGGATGGAAGATTTGCTTCGTAAACAGGAAAGAGAGTTTCGGTCGCTGGCAGAGAATTCTCCCGACAATATCATTCGCTACGATACAAAATGTCGGGCGGTTTACGTAAACCATGCCATGCAGAAAACATTAGAAACGACAGCATCATCGATCATTGGTAAACAGCCGGTAGAAAATCAATTAAATGAAATCGACAATCTGGATGAGTACCAGTCACAACTGGAGTATGTTCTTGAAACAGGCGAGCCTGGAGACGTAGAAATCAAGCTTTTAAATTCGAAAAAAGAGCTTCGAATTAACCATGTTTTTTTTGTCGCCGAACGCGATGATGCGGGAAAAATCACCGGAGCTCTTGCCTTTGGCCGTGATATCACTGAACTTAAACAGCAAGAGGCGCTAGAAGAAGTGCGTCTTCAGGTTTTTGAAAAGATGGCGACAAACACCGAACTTTCCGAAATTTTAAAAATAATTATTTTACACATGGAAAAATTCAGGCCAGATTTTCTGGTAAGTATAATGCTGGTTAGCGAAGATGGCAAACATTTAAATTTCGAAGCTGCGCCAAGCCTGGCGGATGAATACAATCAGGCGGTGGATGGCCTGGAAATAGCAGATGGAGTTGGTTCATGTGGAACTGCAGCATGGTCAGGTAAAACGGTCATTGTGGAAGATATTGAAAATCATCCTTTCTGGTTAAACTACAAGGATCTGGCTCTTCGTTATAATTTATTATCTTGCTGGTCAGAGCCAATTTTAAACTCCATAGGTAAAATTATTGGAACATTTGCTGTTTATCGCCGTGAAAAGGGAACCCCCGGCGAAACAGATTTAAAATTAATCCGAGAAGCAGGTTATCTTTCAGCTGTAGTAATCGAAAGAAAACAGGCTGAAAAAATCATTCATAATCTGGCATTTTTTGATCCTCTAACACGACTGCCAAATCGTAGACTTTTATATGACAGACTGCATCATACATTTGCAGCAAGTGAAAGAAATAAACGTCATGGCGCAATTTTATTTATCGATCTGGATAAATTTAAGGAGTTAAACGATACCAAGGGGCATGATGTGGGCGATTTGTTGCTGATTGAAGTTGCTGCCCGCCTTCAGTCATGCGTTCGGGCAGACGATACGGTTGCGCGATTAGGCGGCGATGAATTTGTCGTTGTTTTAAATGATTTGAGTCTAGATAATGAGCATGCCGCCGTGCAGGCAGAAATAGTCGCTGAAAAAATTCGTGAGGAGATCAATCGTCCTTTCACATTAAAAAATTATGAATATCACAGCTCGCCAAGCATAGGCATTACTTTGTTTTTAGGCGATGATATTTCTTCAGATGAGCTTTTAAAACGAGCCGATACAGCGATGTATCAGGCCAAGAAGTCAGGTCGAAATACAAGCCGTTTTTTTGATCCCGCAAATCATGCCGCCATGGAAGTTCGTATTGTATTTGAAAATGATCTGCGAGCTGCATTATCTAAAAATCAGTTTAAGTTATATTACCAGATGCAGGTAGATCATACAAGCAAGATCATCGGCGCGGAAGTATTGTTGAGATGGCAGCATCCCGAACGTGGAATGATTCCTCCTGTGAACTTTATTCCAATGGCAGAAGAGACCGGCTTGATAATTCCTGTCGGATACTGGGTTTTGGAAACGGCCTGCAAGCAGCTTAAAACATGGGAATCTGATCCAAATACCCGTGATTTTCAACTGGCAGTAAATATCAGCGCCAGGCAGTTTCGGCAAAAAGATTTTATAGGTCAGGTTCAAAAAATTCTTAAAATGTCTGGAGCCAATCCGGCGAAATTAAAACTCGAACTTACCGAAAGTCTTTTGTTGAGTAATGTTGATGAGATTATTGCAAAAATGCTGCAACTCAAAGATATCGGATTACATTTATCCATGGACGATTTTGGCACAGGTTATTCATCGTTATCATATCTTTCACAGCTTCCTCTTGATCAATTGAAAATAGACAAATCTTTTTTAAAAAATATGTTTATAAATCCTGCTGATGCCGTCATCGTGCAGACCATCATTGGACTTGGCAAAATACTTCTACTTGATGTAATTGCAGAAGGCGTTGAAACCGTTGAGCAACGAGACTTTTTATTTGAAAATGGATGTCTCTTTTATCAGGGATATTTATTTGGAATCCCCATTCCTCTTAATGAATTTGAAAAAATTTTAGTTTAGAAAAACAATAAAAGGGCAAGTCTGCCCTTCGCTTCGAACCTAACGTTTCTCCGCTAACCCTTACGTAAATCAGGTATGGTTGATTATTACTTTACATATTGGCACATAACAAAAAATAAGCAATGAAATTTTTATCCGACAAGCAAAATGGCGATAGTCATAAAATTTCATTTTCTGATGTAGACGACTGGGGGTATGCCAGTAAAGGCATCATCATTACAACGAACAATGACTATCTGATAAAAGGTTTGGAATTGTATACGGCAAGGCATGGCGTTGTAAGGTGTGATCAAAAAGGCAATATCACATACTGTCAGGGTTGGGAAAAAGATCATGTAAAGCTGGGGATCGGGGTATCCAGTCATTTTGCAGCCAAATTAATCGGAAACGCGCAGGAATCTCTGGAATTGTTCGACAAGATTTATAATCAAATCATGGAAGCTTTAGATATTTCGTTTTTACAAAATGCGATTAAGGGAATTTTGAAAGATAAAAGAGAAGTTAAGCTTGATCCGGCATTGTTTATTTTAAGTCACGATGAAAATATCCGCCAAATAACAAAAGCAAAACAAGATAAATCAATAAAAAAAACGCTTAGAAATCGCCTCTGGACAAAGTAAGCGCTCTCCATTGCAGCCAGGTGATTATAAAGCTTGTCGGTGTGTCTTGAAAATATACCATGACATATGTTTAGTACATTTATAGGAATTATACGGTAAGTTATGGGTTTTAAGGCATTTCAATTTTGCGATGAAATTTCAGAGAGCATTAAAGCTCAGGGTTTTGTAAAACCGACTCCCATACAGGAAAAAGCAATTCCCATCGTGATGAAGGGTCGAGATGTGGTTGGGTTAGCGCAAACAGGTACGGGTAAGACCGCGGCTTTTGTATTGCCTATTCTCGAACGTCTAAACCAGGGTCAGCGAGGAAAAGTCCGAGCGCTGATCATTGCTCCAACTCGCGAATTGGCCGGTCAAATCAACGATGTGGTTGTTTCTCTCGGTAAATCGATCGGTATCAAGAGTATGACGATTTTTGGCGGTGTAAATATCAATCCGCAGATGAAGAATCTTCGCAGTGGCGTAGATGTTGTTGTCGCCTGTCCGGGGCGTTTACTCGATCATATGAATCAAAAAACAATTGTATTATCTCATTTAGAAGTTTTAGTTCTCGATGAAGCCGACCAAATGTTTGATATGGGTTTTTTGCCTGATATACGAAAAATACTTAAACAGGTTCCTAAAAAAAGACAAACGCTGCTTTTTTCTGCGACCATGCCAAAAGAAATTCAATTTCTCGCGCAGGAGTGTTTAACAAATCCCGAAACCATTGAAACGGCAAAAAATGCCGCTGCTGTAACGGTAACACATGCCTTGTTCCCTGTTTCACAGCACTTAAAAACAGAATTATTACTTCAAATCATGTATAAAATCGGAACCGGATCCGTACTTGTATTTACAAGAACAAAGCACAGGGCAAAACGACTTGCAGAAACATTGGTTAGCGCCGATTTTCGTGCAGCTTCGTTACAGGGAAACCTTTCTCAGGCAAAAAGAGAAAAGGCTCTGGCGGGTTTTCGCGACGGTACATTTCAAGTTCTCGTTGCCACAGATATCGCTGCAAGAGGAATTGATGTAAGTCAAATTTCTCATGTCATCAATTACGATATACCAGATACAACTGACGCATACATTCACCGAATTGGACGAACAGGGCGGGCAGCCAGGACAGGCGACGCTTATACATTTGTAACTGCAGAAGATAGCGGCGCAGTAAGAGCAATTGAAAGGGTTCTAAAGGCCAGCATCGAACGGCGAACAGTTGAAGGTTTTGACTACAAAGCAGCAGAAAGTAAAAAAAATGAATTTGCCAGACCATCGCGACCTGGACAGAGTTCAAATCGCAAACCTTCTGGAGCCGGTTCGACCCGTGATGGCAGAAGCTTTTCAGCTGGCGGATTCAGGCGCAAAAAATCTTAAAGAAAGATTAAATAATTTTTAATATTTAACGTTTAAATTTGCAAAAGCTCTTTTAAACTCTATTTGATACATTTTTTTGTAATTTAGCAACGAGAAAACGTTGATTTATAAATTGATAAATAAAATGATAGTGAAATTTGAGTAATTAGCGAACGACAGTATGCAGGTTTTAAAATAATGCGACATAATATATTATTCTCAGTGTAAAAAATTACATTTTTTTTTAGATCTGAACTTTTCGATTTCCTTCAGGTCAAATTTTACTTGTCACAGTGTTCATTAGTTTAATTGTGCCTCTCGTCTGTGCATGAAGTCCATGCTGTTTTTGTACAGAAACTGAATTTTAAAATAATGGTATATTAGGTGAATTCGCGAAGATAAGGGTAAGATATTCAGTCGCCCCTTCTGGAATCATCATATTTAAGGAGTAAGCAAATGGCTAAAGAAAAATTTGATCGCAGTAAAACGCACGTAAACGTAGGAACAATAGGTCACGTTGACCACGGTAAAACAACATTGACGGCGGCGATAACAACAACGTTGGCAAAAATGATCGGAGGAACGAATAAAGCTGTATCATATGCCGAAATTGATAACGCTCCTGAAGAAAGAGAGCGTGGTATCACCATTGCAACTTCGCATCAGGAGTATGAGACTAAAAACAGGCATTATGCACATGTTGACTGCCCAGGTCATGCTGATTATGTTAAAAACATGATTACCGGAGCAGCTCAGATGGATGCAGCGATTTTAGTTGTGTCAGCTGCAGATGGTCCAATGCCTCAAACAAGAGAACATATCCTTCTGGCTAGACAGGTTGGAGTTCCTCATATAGTTGTATTTTTAAATAAAGTAGATATGCTTCCGGAAGCTGATCGAGCTGAAATGCTGGAATTGGTAGAGATGGAAGTAAGAGATTTGTTAACAAAATATGGTTTTCCTGGCGATAAGGTTCCATTTGTATCAGGTTCTGCTCTTAAAGCTGCTGAAGGTGAAGATTCTGACCTCGGAACAGGCGCTATCATGAAGCTTGCTGATGCTTTAGATTCATATGTTCCAGATCCAGTTCGTGATGTTGACAAGCCTTTCCTTATGCCGGTTGAAGATGTGTTTTCAATTACAGGTCGAGGTACAGTTGCTACCGGTCGTATTGAAAGAGGAAAGATCAATATCAACGAAGAAATGGAAATCGTTGGAATTCGTGATACTGTAAAATGTACAATTACCGGTATTGAGATGTTTAGAAAACTTCTTGATTTTGGTCAGGCTGGCGATAACGTTGGTTTATTGATTCGAGGTATTAAAAAAGAAGACATCGAGAGAGGCCAGGTAATTGCTAAGGTCGGAACAATTAAGCCGCATAAAAAGTTTGCCGGTGAAATTCTTGTATTAACAAAAGAAGAGGGCGGTCGACATACACCTTTCTTTAATAACTACAGACCACAATTTTATTTTAGAACAACTGATGTTACAGGAACTATTTTATTACCAACAGGTGTTGAAATGGTAAATCCTGGCGACAACGTAAATATGGAAGTAGAATTGATAAATCCTATTGCGATGGAAGAGGGTTTACGTTTTGCTGTTCGCGAAGGCGGACGTACTATCGGCGCCGGCGTTGTTACTAAAATTTTAGAATAAACGGATTTGTGTAAATAATTATGGCCGTTCAAAAAATAAGAGTAAAATTAAAGTCGTTTGATCATAGATTACTGGATCAATCTGCACAGGAAATCGTAGGTACAGTAGAGAGAACCCGGGCTAAAATAGCTGGTCCGGTTCCTCTTCCAACAAGAATTGAAAAGTTTTCTGTTCTTAGATCTACGTTTGTTTATAAAGATGCAAGAGATCAGTTTGAGATGCGAACTCATTCACGACTTATTGATATTCTCGATCCAACGGCCGACACAATTGATGCTTTAATGAAACTTCAGCTACCTGCAGGGGTTTCTGTTGATATAAAATCCTGATAAGGGCGAGAAAAAATGAAGGGAATACTTGGAACAAAATTGGGGATGTTGCAAATCTGGAATGAAGACGGTAAGCGAATTGGCGTTACTGCTTTGCATGCCGGACCATGCTCGGTTCTTCAAATAAAAAATAAAGATCGAGATGGTTACAGCGCGATACAGATAGGTTTTGATGCATGTAAAGAAAAGCATATAACAAAACCAGAGAAAGGACATCAAAAGGTTTCCTTTGAAAAAAACAATACGTATTATTCCAATTTATTAGAATTGCGTGATTACACTGGAGAAGCTCAGGTCGGCGATTTAATTAAATGTGAAATATTTGCAGCAGGCGAAAAAGTAATGATTAGCGCAGTTGCAAAAGGTAAGGGTTTTCAAGGCGTAATTAAAAGACATGGTTTTGGCGGCGGTCGCGCTACACACGGTTTTACTACGCATAGAGAAACCGGTTCCGTTGGCGCAGGTAATGATCCCGGAAGAATTCATCTTGGTAAAAAAATGCCGGGAAGAATGGGCGGAAAAAAGATAACGGTTAGAAATTTAAAAATATTTCGAATCGTTCCAGAAGATAATTTAATATTAATTGAGGGCTCAGTTCCGGGACCAAACGGCGCCTCAGTTCTTGTGTATCAGAAATAAAGGTGTTTTTATGAGTATTCAGATATTTGATTTTAAAGGAAACAAGGTAGGGGAAGAAGCGGTTCCCAGCGCCTTTCAATTTGATGTAAATCGTCATTTGATATGGGAAGTTGTTACAGCTGAACATGCCAATAAGCGACAGGGAACTCATAAAGCAAAAGAAAAGGGTGAGGTTTCCGGTGGCGGTAAAAAACCATGGAAGCAAAAAGGTACCGGACGCGCCAGACAGGGTTCTATTCGTGCTCCACAATGGCGAGGCGGTGGAATTGTTTTTGGACCAAGGCCAAGAGATTATCGAGTGTATGTAAGTCAGAAAAAAAAACGTGCTGGTATGATACATATTCTTGCCTCGAAAATTGCTCAGAAAAAAGTAGTTTTATTAGATAAATGGGAAATGGAAAAACCTGCTACAGCAGGCGCTTATGCTGGTTTTGATAATATTTTAAAATCTGCTGAGTTTTATGCAGAATACTCCAAGGGTCGAAAACTTAGAAGTAAAACAAACGATAAAAGACGTGCAATTACAGTAATCGTCGCTGATGATCGTAAAGAAAACAAACTTTCTGTTAAAAATATTCCCTGGATTCAACTCATACATGTAGATAGATTGGCAACGATGCCAATATTTTATAACCATGGACTGATCATTACAAATGATGCGTTTAAAAAAATGACTGGTAAACTGGGTTAATCAGGAACAAGTAGGGTAAGAAAATGAATTTATATGAAGTTTTAAGAAAACCGATGGTAACTGAAAAAGCTGAGGTGTTAAGAAGTAGTAATGTATATGCTTTTGAGATTGACCTGAGAGCCAATAAAACCCTGGTAAAGCAGGCGATTAAAAAAATATACGGCATAATTCCCAGAAAAGTTAATATAGCATATATAAAATCAAAAGGTAAAAGAAATAAATTTGGTGTTGGTTTTAAGTCAAACCGAAAAAAAGCTTATGTTTACCTTGATAAAAAAGATAAAATTGAAATTTTTGAGGCAGTATAATGGCAATCAAGAGATTTAAACCGACAACGCCAACACAGAGATTTAAAACCGTAATCAGGGTTGCGGGCATAAAAGACAATGAACCTCATAAGTCCCTCGTGAGCGGAAAATGTGATTCAGCCGGTAGAAATAACAATGGACGTATCACTGTTCGTAGAAGAGGCGGCGGACATAAAAAGAAATACCGTGAAATTGATTTTTTACGAGATAAAAAAGCTATTCCAGGTGTAGTTGAGACGTTAGAGTACGATCCAAACCGTACTGCATTGATTGCTTTGATATGTTATAAAGACGGGGAAAGAAGATATATTATTGCGCCAGAAGGCTTAAAAAATGGTCAAACCATTATTGCAAATGATAAAGTAGATAATGAACCCGGCAATACCGCTCCTATTGGAAACTTACCTATCGGCGCCAACATTCACAATATCGAGATGGTTTTAGGTCGTGGCGGACAAATCGCTCGTTCAGCTGGAAGTTTTGCAACCATTTCAGGTCGTGACAAAGGTTATACCATAATAAAAATGCCATCTGGTGAAGTACGAAAAATCAATGACAATTGCATTGCAACTGTAGGTATAGTAAGTAATGGAGAACATGAGTTATTATCCATTGGTAAAGCTGGTCGAAATCGATGGTTGGGTCATAGACCAAAAGTTCGAGGAGTTGTTATGAATCCCGTAGATCATCCGCATGGTGGTGGTGAAGGTAAAACATCAGGTGGAAGACACCCTGTAACACCTTGGGGTAAGAAGACCAAGGGCAAAAAGACCCGAAGCAAAAGAAAATCCGGTTCGAATTTTATTATTAGTAGAAGGAAGTAAACATGGCCAGATCACTTAAAAAAGGACCATTCATTGATTCGCATTTATTTAAGAAAATTGAAAAATTGCGAGCCAGCGGGGATAAAAAACCATTAAAAACATGGTCCAGACGTTCTACAATTTTTCCAGAAATGGTTGGTATTACAATAATGGTTCATAATGGAAATAAATTTATACCTGTTTTTGTCAGCGAGAATATGGTAGGTCACAAGTTGGGTGAATTTTCGCCTACGAGAACATATCGCGGGCACACAAGTTTAGACAAGAAGAAAGATAAAGGTTAATTGGGGAAAATATAATGGAAGCAAAAGCCAGTTGTAATTTTGTAAGAGTATCGCCAAGAAAAATGAGATTGGTTGCAAATGAGATCAGGGGGTTTGAATTTCCTGAGGCTGTTGATATATTGAAAAATACAACAAAAAAATCATCAGAAATTATACTAAAAGCAGTTATGAGCGCTGCTGCAAATGCAAAGGTGTTATCAACAGAATTAGAGGAAGCAAAATTGTATGTAAAAAAAATATACGTTGATGCTGGCCCAACAATGAAAAGAGTAATGCCAAAAGCCAGAGGGCGTGCAGACCGAATTATAAGAAGAACAAGCCGATTGACAGTTGTCTTGTCGGATGAGTAAGAAACGAGGAAACAATGGGACAAAAAGTAAATCCAATCGGACTTAGATTAAAAATAAATCGAACATGGGACTCAGTTTGGTTTTCGCGTAAAGAAAATTATGCTCAAGTATTGCACGAGGATTTAAAAATCAGAGATGCAATTAAAAAACGATATAAAAAATCAGGTATTATTAAAATTGGTATTGATCGTTTTCCAGAAAAAATACATGTAAAACTGCATTGTACCAAGCCCGGAGTAATTATAGGGCAAAAAGGAAAAAATATTGAAGCATTAAAAGTTGATCTGGCACGATTTGTTACAAAACCTTTAGAAGTTAAGATCATAGAGGTAAGTAAACCTGATGCATCAGCTCAGTCGTTGGCAGAAGGAATTGCAATTCAACTTGAAGAACGTATGCCTTTTAGAAGAGCCATGAAACAATCTCTCCGTGCGGCGCTTCGATCAGGTGTTCAGGGTGTAAAAGTTTGTGTATCTGGTCGTTTAAATGGCGCTGATATGGCAAGACGAGAACATTATCTTGAAGGTAGAGTTCCTCTTCACACATTAAGAGCAATGATAGATTATGGATTTGCCGAAGCTGATACTACATTTGGTAAAATTGGCGTAAAAGTATGGGTGTACACAGGTGATTACTTTGAAGCCCAGGGTAAAGAAGAAGACAAGTATCTTGTTAAAAGACGCGAGTCCTGATAAGTTTGTAAAGGTTATTGCAGACTTATAAGAATTAAGGAGTTATATTATGTTGGCACCTAAAAGATTAAAATGGAGAAAACCTCATACCGGACGTCTGAAAGGAAAGTCTAAGGCTGGTAATGAAGTTGCCTTTGGTGAAATGGGATTAAAAGCCATGACGGCTGATCGTATTACATCGAGACAAATTGAAGCGGCACGTCAGGCTATGACACGTCATGTAAAAAGAGGTGCGAAAGTTTGGATTCGTATATTTCCTGATCATCCTGTAACAAGAAAACCTGCTGAAACTCGAATGGGTAAAGGAAAAGGCGGGGTAGAATTTTATGTTGCGGTGGTTAGACCAGGCAAAATTTTATTTGAAATGGCCGGCGGCAGTTCAGAACTGATGAAAGAAGCAATGACGCGCGCAGCAGCAAAATTACCCATAAAAACTAAAATTGTAGAGAGACAGAAAGCATAAGCGAATTGACGCGATATCTAGATTAATAAATTTGACAGAGACCTTATGGCAAAAGTAAAAGAAGATAAAACAAAAACAAAAGCTGACAAAACGAAGGTTAAGTACGCAGATTTAAGTCCTGAGGAATTGCGTAAGGCAGAAGATGACCTCCGTAAGGAATTATATGAGATGAGGGTTAAAGTAAAAGTATCTTCATTGTCAAATGTCAGCAAGATTCAAAAGAATAAACGAAATATTGCAAGAATTCAAACAGTATTGAAACAGAGAGCTTTAAATGAGCAGTGAAATAAAAAATACAAAAACAAATAAACGAATTATGCGAGGAATCGTAGTTTCCTCAAAAATGGATAAAGGCATTATTGTAAAAATCGATTATCGAATTAAGCATCCATTATTTAAAAAATTTATATTACGCAGTAAAAGATTAATGGCGCATGATGAACAAAATCAGGCTGCTGATGGCGATTATGTTGCAATTGAACCTTGTAGACCAATTTCCAGGAAAAAACGGTTTAAGCTTGGTGAAATTATAAAAAAAAGTAAGCATGAAAAGGATGTTGGGGTTTAAATATGCTTCAAACGATGTCTTGGTTAAACGTTGCCGATAATAGCGGCGCGAGAACAGCTCAAATTATTAAAGTGTTGGGCGGATCTCATCGAAGATACGCAGGAATTGGTGACGTGGTAGTGATTGCTGTTAAAAATGCAACACCTGCTTATGGCAAAAAAGATTCACTGGGGAAAAAAGATCACAAAAAACAGGTTGTGCGGGCTGTTATTGTAAGAACAAAGAAAGAAATGAGAAGACAAGATGGTACTTACATTCGATTTGATGATAATGCATGTGCTATAATTGATGCCCAGGGTAATCCAAAAGGGACACGTATTTTTGGGCCAGTTGCACGTGAACTACGCGATAGAAATTTTATGAAAATCATATCTCTTGCACCGGAAGTATTGTAATTTTAACGTTGGTAAATATGGCAGATAAAAAGAAGAAAATTAAAACACGCATCAAGGTTAACGATGAAGTTGTTGTTATAACCGGAAAGATGAAAAGCAAAAAGGGAAAAATTTTAGCGTTAGACCGTGAAAGTGGTAAAGTAATTGTTCAGGGTGTAAATTTAAGAAAAAAATTTCTTCGTCCTTCACAGGAAAACCCAAAAGGTGGAACAGTTGAAATGGAATCGCCATTGCATATTAGTAATGTACAAATATTGGATTCAAAAACAAAAAAACCAACTCGTATAAGAATTGAAATGAAAGATGGAAAAAAAATTAGAATCGCTGTGAAATCAGATAAGGAATTGAGTTGACATGGCAAAAAGTATAAGCGTAATAAAAGCCAGGCTCCAAAAAGAGTATACTGAAAAATACAGAAAAGAACTACAAAAAGAGTTATCACTTTCATGTATTATGGAAGTTCCTGTATTGAGAAAAATTGTAATAAATGTTGGCGCAGGTCGTGCAATTTCCGATCCCAAAATCCTGGATGGTATTGTAAGTGAACTTGGTATAATTTCAGGTCAGCAGCCTGTAAAAACAAAAGCTAGAAAATCGATAGCTGCTTTTAAACTTCGTGAACAAATGCCAATCGGGGTCATGGTGACTTTACGTGGTCGTATCATGTATGAATTTCTTGACCGATTGATAAATATTGCTTTGCCGCGTGTAAGAGACTTTAATGGTTTAAGCGGTAAATCATTCGATGCGAATGGAAATTATTCATTTGGTATCAAAGAGCAGATAATTTTCCCTGAGATCAATGTTGATCAGGTTGGGAGTATACATGGTATGGATATTACATTTACTATTAAAAGCAATGATATAGAGCATTCACGTTTATTGCTTAAGAAGTTTAATTTTCCATTTAGAAAATAGTTTAAAAGATTGGGAAAAATATGGCAAAAAAATCATTAATTGAAAAGCAAAAAAGGACGCCGAAATTCAAGGTACGATATTATTCAAGATGTCCACTCTGCGGAAGATCAAGAGCTTATATACGAAGATTTGACATGTGTAGAATTTGTTTTCGTGAGAATGCGCAACATGGCCTGATCCCCGGTGTTACAAAGTCATCCTGGTAGGTAATTTATGAGTATGTCAGATATAATAGCAGATAGTTTAACAAGAATTCGGAATGCACAACGTGCAGGACATGAACAGGTTGATGTTTATGTAAACGGTTTAATTGAAAGAATGTTAAAAATTTTAAAAGATGAAGGTTTTATTGCTGAATTTATTCCATATAAAGATCAAAGTAAACCGATGGCAAAAGTTGATTTAAAGTACTATAAAAACAAACCGGTAATACGAGGAATGGAACGAGTTTCCAAGCCAAGTAGACGTGTTTACCAGACTTGCGATGAAATTAAGCCTGCACTTAACAACATTGGTTTAAATATTTATTCTACTTCCAAAGGAATCATGTCAGGAAAAGAAGCTCGATTACAAAATGTCGGCGGCGAATTTATTTGTAAGGTGTGGTAATATGTCAAGAATAGGCAATCAAATAATTGAAATACCAGCAGGCGTTAAAGTCGATGTTAAAACCGACCATGTCAGCGTTAACGGACCAAAGGGTACACTGAATACGCCTATACATGCAGGTATACAGGTGACGGTAGAGAATAATGCTATTAAAGTAAGTCGGACATCTGAGGAAAAAAACGTAAAATCAAGTCATGGCTTAATTCGTTCATTATTAAAAAATTCAGTTATGGGTATAACAACTGGTTTTACAAGAAATCTTGAGTTACATGGAGTTGGTTATAGAGCTCAGAAAAAAGGGGAGACTCTGGTTATGAACCTTGGTTTTTCTCATGAAATTATTTTAAATATACCAAAAGATGTTGTTGTTCAATGTACAGAACCAACTAAAATCCTGGTGACGGGAATAGACAAACAACGAGTTGGTCAAATGGCTTCTGATATTCGTTCTCAGAAACCACCTGAGCCGTATAAAGGTAAAGGTATTCGTTATGCAGGCGAAAAAGTCAGAAGAAAAGCCGGTAAAGCCGGTAAAAAATAGGAGTAGAGGGATATGACAGGTAAACGTCTACACGCGGATAAAAAATTTAGAGTAAGGCGCAAGCTTAAACTGAGAAATCGAAATAATCATAAGCGTATTTATATGCATGTTTCCAACAAGCATTTAAATGCACAATTAATCAATGATGTGACTGGAAATACAATGATAACAGTAACAACGGTTGGTAAAGAGGGCAATAATAAGAAGAATTGCTCAAATATTAAAGAAGCAAAAAATCTTGCAAATGAATTAGTTGCAATCATGAATGAAAAAAAATACAAATTGGACGAAGCTTATGTATTTGATCGTGGCGATAAAATCTACCATGGTAAAGTAGCTGCATTTGTTGAAGAGTTACGCGAAAAAGGCGTAAAAGTTTAAATTGGGGTCTAGCGTGAGAAAAACAGGTAAAACAAAAGAGCCGGTAAAAAGAAATACGGTTACAATCGATTCAGTAGATATTGAATTAACCGAACGTGTCGTAAATATGTCGCGTGTCGCTAAAGTTGTTAAGGGTGGAAGAAGATTTTCTTTTAATGCTTTGACAGTAGTTGGTGATTCGGATTCCTATGTTGGACTGGGGTTTGGTAAAGCTAGAGAAGTTCCTGAAGCTATACGAAAAAGCATAGAAGGCGCTAAAAAGAATTTATCGAAAGTTAAAAGGCAGGGGCAAACAATCCCTCACCAGGTTGTTGGAAAATTTAAATCTGCAAGGGTAATGTTAAAACCATGTGCGCCAGGTACAGGAATTATTGCAGGTGAAGCAGTGAAGGCTGTTGTCGAACTTGCGGGAATACAGGATATATTGACCAAATCACTTGGATCAAGCAATAAATTAAATATTGTTAAAGCTACACTTGATGCTTTAAGTCAGCTTGAAACAATTAATGAAGCAAAAGAAAGACGTTCTATTACGTTAAAGAAAATGTTTGGAGAATATAGCAGCAAGCGACGAGCTGAAAAGAGAATAGCAGCAGGTATTGTTCCAAATGTAGAAAAGGTTGCGCAAGAATTAGAATCTGGCGAGATTAGTAAATAAAAAAGAGTTTATTATGGTATCAAAAAAAGTTAAAGTAACTCAGGTAAGAAGTAGTATTCGGAGAACGGATAAACAAAAAGCTACATTAATAGGACTTGGATTACGAAAAATTGGTCAAAGTCGTGAACATGATTTAACACCGCAAATTGTTGGAATGATTGATAAGGTTAGCTTTTTGGTAAAGGTAGAGGACGTAAAATGAATGAATTGAAACCAAACCCAAAAGCAATTAAAGTAAGACGTCGTGTCGGCCGCGGTACTGGATCAGGACTCGGAAAAACATGCGGACGAGGTGTTAAAGGTCAAAAAAGTAGATCAGGTGTATCCATCCCTGCCTGGTTTGAGGGCGGACAAAATCCCCTGCATAGAAGAGTACCCAAAAGAGGTTTCATAAATATTTTCGGCGTCGAAAACACTGTGATTACGATTCCTTCATTAGCAGCATATCTTGTAAAAAATAAAGATAAAAAAATCAATGAATGTAACCCTGAAACACTAGCTGCACTTGGTTATAATGTTAACAAGCAAAGCAGTATTAAGCTTTTAAATGGCAAAATAAATAAAGACACAAAGACTGATCTGTCTGTTTTCAAAGGGATAAAGTTTAATGGAGTAATTTTTAGTGCATCGGTTAAAGAACTTTTAACTAAATCCGGCGCAATAATTGAGGACATTAAAGATTCTGAAAGAAACGGTAAATTCAAAAAGAAACAGGCTAATTAATGTTAAGAACACTACTAACTATATTTAATATACCAGACTTAAGAAAAAAAGTTTTTTTTACCATCAGCATGCTGATAGTTTTTCGAATTGGTGCGCATATCACTGTACCGGGAATAAACTTTTCTATACTTAGTGATTATATGAAATCTACAGTTGGTTCAGGTACAGGCATTACTGAATATATTGATATGTTTGCTGGTGGCGCTTTTAAAAGATTATCTATATTTGCCCTGGGGATTATGCCTTATATTTCTGCATCAATTGTTATGCAGTTAATGATGGTTGTTGTTCCAAGTTTGCAGAAGCTGCAAAAGGAAGGCGAATATGGACGTAGAAAAATAAACCAATACACTCGATATGGTACTGTTCTTTTATGTGCAGCTCAATCTTATGGTATAACAATCTACATTCAAAGTTTACATAATGAAATAATGGCTAGAAACCCTAACAGCGTTTTGATTAGCGGAGGCGGGGGTATTGGCTTTATTTTATTAACAATTCTTTCAATCACAACGGGTACGATAGTACTAATGTGGCTGGGCGAACTAATTACAGAAAAAGGAATTGGTAACGGAACGTCTTTGTTAATTTTTGTTGGTATTATTTCAGGGGCTCCCCCAGCGCTTGCAAGTTTTATAAGTGACTGGAAAAACAATGAAGTTAATCCCGTTCTTATGCTCATAATGGTTGTTATATTTATTGTAATGATTGGCTTAAGTATTTTACTTACAGAGGGGCAGCGTAAGATACCTCTTCAATATGGTAAAAAAATAGTTGGAAGAAAAATGATGCAGGGATCAAGTCAATCTCTTCCAATAAAAGTAAACGCAGCTAATGTTATGCCTATTATCTTTGCATCGTCTTTAATGTTATTTCCGACTCAAATTGCCAGATATCTGGAAGGAAGCTATCAGGAATTTTCAATGGCAATTCAAAAATATCTTGCACCTGGAACCCTGTCATATTTAATCATATATGTTGTGTTGATTATATTTTTTGCGTACTTTTATACAGCAATTCAATATAATCCCAAGGATCTGGCTGAAGCATTAAAGAAAAATGGCGGTTATATACCTGGAATAAGGCCAGGAACCCATACCGAACAATTTATTGACCGGATATTAAATAGAATTACGTTATCTGGCGCTATTTTTCTGGCTTTTATCGCCATATCACCGGATTTGATTATTAAACTTT
>Ga0224495_10000994_pt1 | contig 21024 bp, 15 predicted proteins | sample SF_Jul11_sed_USG_FD_168128 | JGI IMG/M metagenome (GOLD analysis project Ga0224495, IMG submission 168128) | Sediment microbial communities from San Francisco Bay, California, United States - SF_Jul11_sed_USGS_4_1 | ecosystem: Environmental > Aquatic > Marine > Sediment | place: USA: California...
CGCGTTAACTCAATGGCAGATTCGGGGGTAGTATAATTTCGTGGAGGGACTAAGAAACTGTTTCTTGCCCGGCTTTGCCCATCACCTTTATCCCCGTGACATACTGAGCAATAGTTATGATAAATAGTTGCTCCAGACCGAGTGACATTTGGAGATTTCGGGTCGTGTTGACCTGCAAACAGCGTATTAGCGCCGATAAGCAGAATAGATGCAATAAGCCATCCAGATAATGATGCCATCATGTAACTTGCTTTAGTGGTTGCTCGATTGGAATACATATTTTACTTAGACCCCTTGAAATAATTGTTTTTTGAACCCGTATAAATCTAAAGCGCAATCGGATTTAGTACAGCAAAGCCATGCTTGGATAAAAATTCGTAAGAGCTTATCGCTCGTGGGAGTGAAGAAGTTTCGGGTGCAGTTATTCATTAATAAAATATTGATTATCGGCACCTGATGCCCTCTCACTAATGCCCAGTTTAATCTTACAACATTTTAATCGCATAGAGTTTCAAGGACTGGCTTCGCAACTTTATTTACAATTTGAAAATGCTATCATGTGAAAGGTTGCCATGGCAAACATTGCCATGGCAAAGTATCGCCCGCTAATACTATTGCGCTGCTTTGAACTTTAAGTGTATCCTCAGCATTTGCTAAATACACTAGAATTACACTTTATAATATCTTGTCTTGTTTCTTTTCCATTTTTGTATGTCTGGGATTTTAGAGGATTTTTTAGAATGAACACGTCACCCATGAAAAACAGCAAGTTATTTCGAATTATATCTCTTCTTTCGGCATCAGCAATTGTTCTTAGTGGCTGTATGGTTGGGGGTTCAGGAGGGAAAGTACAAAAAGGTTTGAGTTATAAGCTTGTATACCCTGAGCCTCCCGATGAGCCACGCTTTTTTTATGAAAGAACAATAACTTCCAGTGTGGATATTCAGCCTCTTTCGGATATGGATAGACTTAGAATTTCGCTTACTGGTGAAAAGCGCACAGGGGAGGGGATGGCCAAGCCATATGGCGTTGCAGTGCATCATGGCCGAGTTTTTGTTGGTGATACAGTCCGTCAAATGGTGATGGTATTCGATATTCCCATGAAAAAATTTTTCACAATTGGCCTAGAAGAAAATGATGGGGTCGGCAAACTATATAGACCTATGGGCTTGGAGGTGGATGATAACGGCAACCTTTATGTGCTTGATGCGACCGCAAAACATATTGTTGTCTATGACAGGGATGGGAAGTTTATACGTAACGTGGGCAATCCCAATGATATCAGTAGGCCTGCCGGGTTGGGTGTTGACGGTGAAGGGACTCGTATTTTCGCCGTGGACATTGGTGGAAGCTCGACCGATAACCACAGAGTGCTTGTATACGATGCGTTAAGTGGCGAACGCCTTCCTGACATTGGCAAGCGAGGAAAAGAAACCGGCGAATTTAACTTGCCCCGAGATGCTACGGTCGCACCGGATGGTTCGCTGTATGTGGTTGATGGAGGCAATTTTCGGGTCCAGAAATTTAGTAGTGATGGAAAATTTATCAGTACGTGGGGATCCATTGGGCGCCAAAGGGGGCAGTTTTCTCGCCCCAAAGAAGCGGCTGTGGACAGTGAAGGCAACATTTACGTAGTGGATGCTGCATTCGGTAATTTCCAGATTTTCAACTCCGAGGGCGCTTTGCTGATGGCAATCGGGGAGCGCTCAAATACGGCGGGCCCTGGACTATACTCACTGCCTTCAGGTATTGCAGTGGATGACGATGGCAGGATTTATGTTGTGGATCAGTTTTTCCGAAAAGTAGACGTTTACCGTCCCGCAGCCCTTGAGAAAGAAGAGGGGTATTCATTGGGGAGTGCATCTGGTGAGGTTGGCAATGAAGACGATGCTTCGGCACCAAGCGTTGATCCAGATTCATCAGCAACTGAATGATCATATTAGTATAGGGTTATTGCGGTGCCTGGTTTGCTTCCTGTTAAGACAAACTGAATTGTAATTCAGTACGTATGGAGCACTGCCTTGTGTCAGTTGGAGTTATAACGTGGGCAAGTGACATGAGATATAGTAGTTATGGTTTGTAGTTTCATTGCTTTTTCAGTTTCTGTATGGCTGCAAAGGAATCGAAAGCGGTGAAAACCGAAATGAGAAGAGTGCGCATCCCCTTTAAAAAATATCTCCCATTTGCAATATTGCTGCTAACCGTTGTTTCGGTATACGCAGGGTCGTTTTCAGCGCAATTTCTTTTTGATGACTTTGTTTTTTTTTCCTCGTCGGAAAATGTTCCAAGATTTAGTCATCTCCATATAGCGCCGCGAACGCTCTCCTACGCCACATTAAGTTGGACGGTTGGGCTGTTTGGATTGGATGCATTTTGGCTCAGGTTGGGCAATGTACTGTTGCACGCAGTTACTGCAATCGTTCTGTTCATTTTGTTGAGACGACTTTTCCAAGTGACGCTGTCAGATGATACTGACACGGGTAATGGCCAACCTGCATTGACACGATTCGCTTTTTTGGGAGCCCTGATCTTTGCGCTGCATCCTGTTGCCGTTTACGGTGTGGTCTACCTGATCCAGCGTTCCACCCTGATGGCGACGCTGTTTGTCCTGTTGATGCTGGTCTTCTATCTTGAAGGCATTGTGCGCGGAGGATGGTATTGGATGCTTGCAGCAGTGCTGTGTTACTTTGCCGCTGTATTTTCCAAGGAACATAGCATCATGGCGCCAGGCATCGCACTGGCGCTGACATTTTTGATATGCAAGCCTTCAGTTGCCCTGTTTAAGCGGACGGCTCCTTTTTATGTGCTGATCCTGCTTGCATCAATTGCCGCACTGGTGGTGCTTAGCAGCAGAGGTTTTCTCGGAATTATTGGTCAATCTTATGAGCCTTATGCGTTGGCCATGCTCGAGCTGTTTGCAAAAATGCATGGACTGACGGGGCTGGCGGATCTGCCAGACATCCACATGCTGAGCATTCTCACCCAGTCGACCCTGTTCTTCAAGTACCTCGGGCTATGGCTGCTGCCCAATCCGGGCTGGATGTCGGTAGACATGCGTGAGCCGTTTGCCCTTTCGTATTTCAGTTGGCCCCACACGTTTGGATTGGTTGCCTTCGTGGGTTATTTCTGTGTCTCAGCTTGGCTGCTGCTTAAACGCGGTAAAACGGGTCTGCTGGGATTTGCACTATTGTTTCCCTGCACCATGTTTCTTACTGAATTTTCTACGGTGCGTATTCAAGAGCCATTTGTGCTATATCGCAGCTACCTGTGGATGCCCGGACTGTTTGCCGCACTTCCGCTGGCATTTGGATGGTTGAAACCAGCCAGAGCTATTGTTGTCCTGGTGATGCTTGGTTTGCTGCTGATCCCATTGACGTTGAACCGATTAAATACCTTTTCCTCGCCGCTGAGGTTATGGGATGATGCCGAAAAACTGGTGCGGGACAAGCCATATGCGATTGGTGTAGAGCGGATATATATAAACAGGGGGAATAAATTATTCCAACTTAAACGGTATGATGAAGCCATAGCAGATTATAACAAGGCTATAGAGGCATCTCCACTGAATGATGAGCTGATATACAGTAGTCGAGGCAAGTCAAAATATTTCACCGGAAGATATCAAGAAGCGCTACTGGATTTTGAAATTGCGATTGCTTTTAAGCCGGACAGCAAAAGATTGTATTACGACCGTGCTTTGGCATATCGTGCGCTGGGAGACTTTGCGGCGGCTCAGGAGGATATAAGCAGGAGTTGTGCGCTGGGAGGCGTGTGCCCAAGATGAACGATGTGATCATAAACATGCCACTCGAAAAGATATATTCATGTTGTCACAATGCAACGCAGGAAGTGTTGTGATGAAACAGAAATTATTTCGGCCTTTTAGCATGGCAATAATTTTGTTGCTGGTGGTCATTGCAGTTTACGCCGGATCGTTTTCATTGCCATTCGCATTTGATGATGCCAATTTCTTTTCGGTATCTGAAAGCGTATCAAGATATAACTACCTCCATATAGCGCCGCGAACGCTCTCCTACGCCACATTAAGTTGGACGGTTGGGCTGTTTGGATTGGATGCATTTTGGCTCAGGTTGGGCAATGTACTGTTGCACGCAGTTACTGCAATCGTTCTGTTCATTTTGTTGAGACGACTTTTCCAAGTGACGCTGTCAGATGATACTGACACGGGTAATGGCCAACCTGCATTGACACGATTCGCTTTTTTGGGAGCCCTGATCTTTGCGCTGCATCCTGTTGCCGTTTACGGTGTGGTCTACCTGATCCAGCGTTCCACCCTGATGGCGACGCTGTTTGTCCTGTTGATGCTGGTCTTCTATCTTGAAGGCATTGTGCGCGGAGGATGGTATTGGATGCTTGCAGCAGTGCTGTGTTACTTTGCCGCTGTATTTTCCAAGGAACATAGCATCATGGCGCCAGGCATCGCACTGGCGCTGACATTTTTGATATGCAAGCCTTCAGTTGCCCTGTTTAAGCGGACGGCTCCTTTTTATGTGCTGATCCTGCTTGCATCAATTGCCGCACTGGTGGTGCTTAGCAGCAGAGGTTTTCTCGGAATTATTGGTCAATCTTATGAGCCTTATGCGTTGGCCATGCTCGAGCTGTTTGCAAAAATGCATGGACTGACGGGGCTGGCGGATCTGCCAGACATCCACATGCTGAGCATTCTCACCCAGTCGACCCTGTTCTTCAAGTACCTCGGGCTATGGCTGCTGCCCAATCCGGGCTGGATGTCGGTAGACATGCGTGAGCCGTTTGCCCTTTCGTATTTCAGTTGGCCCCACACGTTTGGATTGGTTGCCTTCGTGGGTTATTTCTGTGTCTCAGCTTGGCTGCTGCTTAAACGCGGTAAAACGGGTCTGCTGGGATTTGCACTATTGTTTCCCTGCACCATGTTTCTTACTGAATTTTCTACGGTGCGTATTCAAGAGCCATTTGTGCTATATCGCAGCTACCTGTGGATGCCCGGACTGTTTGCCGCACTTCCGCTGGCATTTGGATGGTTGAAACCAGCCAGAGCTATTGTTGTCCTGGTGATGCTTGGTTTGCTGCTGATCCCATTGACGTTGAACCGATTAAATACCTTTTCCTCGCCGCTGAGGTTATGGGATGATGCCGAAAAACTGGTGCGGGACAAGCCATATGCGATTGGTGTAGAGCGGATATATTACAATCGGGGCACAGAACTTGGAAACATCGAACGGTATGAAGATGCGATTTCTGATTTTGATAAGGGAATCGCCGCACACCCATTTGATTACCTTTATTACAATCGTGCTACCGCTTACTTTTATTTGGGAAGATATGTGGAAGCGCTTGACGATTATGATCATGCTATTGAGATCAAACCGGATATTCCTGAATTTTACATAGGCCGTGCTCTGACGCATCGTGTGCTGGGCAATCCTTTAATTGCGCAGAGGGATTTCATTAAAGCTTGCGCGCTTGGATTATGTCAGCAGGGGCAGTAATCCTTGCATTAAATAGTCAACTTTATGATGGTGCCTTGGTGCGATATCGCAACCAGCATCCCTCGCTCTTGTAATTGGGAATTGGCGCTGGGTTGTATTCTCATAACAGGGATTACGCCTACATTTGTCACAGAACAACAGTGTGTTAAGTGCTGGCACGTAAAATGCCAAGACTGCTGTTAAGTTTGATGAATGTATTGGTATGAGCAAGCAAGGAAACGTGGGCCCACAAATTTTGGTAGAATTCCAGACGTTTGTGGTTCACTGTTCGGGTGCTGCTGTTTGTTATTTCATACACGTCACGCAACAATAGTTTGCGTAATATACGGAGGTTGAGTTCTGGTTTTTTGCTCTTTAGTGCCGGACTATAAATACACAAGCATACTGGCATACCGGAACTTTGTTTATTTCTGTTGTCGTATAGTGAATTAGTCCGGCTCCGGTTGATGGGCACGCTACATGCGTACGGTTGTGCTGCGGGGAAGGGCGTAGTATTCATTCGAATATAAGGGTTCGGTTCAGGTTGGAATGTGCCGTAGCGCGCGAAGTTTGGCAACCTGGCGTTTTTGGGAAGGTATCATGGCATTAATGCGCGAGACAATAAGGGCGGCAATAATGCTTGTCTGGATGTTTTCAGTCCCAGTTTGGGCAGCGGGCGGCTATGTGCACGAAGCCGTCGGTGAGGTATTGGTTGCGGTTGGGAAAGCCGCCTCTCAACCGGTGGTGAAAAATAACACGATTACCTCCGACACAATCGTCACCACAGGCGAAAAAAGCCATTCTGTTTTGAAGTTTGAAGACGGTCAAATTGTGGCCATGCAGGCCGAAACTACTTTTAATGTCCACGAATATCGATTTGAACCTAAAGCCATCGAGAAAAGCAACATCGTTTTTTCTTCCATCAGGGGTGGACTGCTTTTTGTTACCGGATTGATAGGCAAGCGTAATAAACAGTCTTTTCGGCTTACAACGCCAAATGCGACTATCGGAATTCGCGGAACGGAATTCATGGTGGTTATTATCAATGGTGTACTTTACGGTAAGGTGGCATCAGGCAGCATTAGCCTGTCAAATAAAACCGGGGAAGCTATTTTTGAAGCTGGCCAAACTATTTTAGTGTCATCGCCGGAAGCCGTTCCGGTTATAGTTGCGGCAGAGTCAGTTCCAGAAGGAATATTCAGCCAGCTCGAGGCAATTCAGTTACCTTTGGCAGAGAGTCCTTTGCCAGCTTCAAACGGTGGCGGGATGGCATTGGTCTCCCCCCCCCCTATTGTGGCGGGCAGCACCTTATTGAACTCTGCGTCATTGATTGCTGGCGGAGTTTTTCCTGCACCCTCATCCGCGGCAGCAGGGGGTGCCGGTTTGCTGGCAGGGGTATCCGTCGGCACCCTGTTGGCTCCAAGTGTGATACCGGCATCATCGATCGACATAATTCCCGACAAATCAGAAAAGTCCGATTTATCGGATGCAGCCGCTGTTGGTAACAAATCAGGCCTGTCGACAGATGGAGCGGCGGGTACAATATTGCCTTCCAATGCGGAACTGACACCCACACCAACCGAAACCACTCCGGAGCAGCATGCCATTCCAGCTGCATCTAGCGCAAGCATGATGGCTGCAGGCAAAGCGAATCCTGCCTTCGTCATTCCACCATCCAGATGGTATGACGATAAACTTCCCCCTCTTAAAAACGGTTCCGTTGCTGCCTCGCTGTCAAGCGAAGCCGGCAATGGGGGGAGGGGTGATGTCAGGCTATTTGGCAAACACAATTTCACTCCGGACCGAGTAGGCACGGGTGAGATTTGCATTTTTTGTCATACTCCCCAAGGATCTGAAGATCAAGTTGCTATGCCTTTGTGGAATCGGACAAGTTCTCAGTTGAGCGAGTACAAAGCCTACTCGAGTATTGGCAGCGCTACGGCGGCAGCGACGGGCTCCGTGTCTATGGCATGTCTGTCCTGCCATGACGGTACGCAGGCACCCAATATCGTAATTAATTCACCCCCGGATCCTCAAAATACAGATTCGGGAGATCCGAATGAGGTTGTCACAAAAAATTATTTAAAGGATCATCATCCGGTAAGTATGTTGTATGCCGGTGGCGGACAAAGCGACAAATTGCCGGACGCGCCGGTTGATGCACTGGCCGCATTCAATAACGTGGATTACGATGCCATGGCGGTCAGGGAGCTTACTGCGCCAAGGCAGCCTGTTCCGGGTTTCAGGGAGCCGGGGCAACCGTTAAAGTATCCACGTTTTGGGGATATACCGCGGACTGTTAGCAAATCCGGGATGTTTAATAAGCAGGATTTCAGGCAGCCAGAACACAGTGGTAGCGGCAGCGGCACAATATGGTGGCTGGAGAGCCAAGATACCGGGAAAGGGCGGCAGAAGAAAGATTTCTACTTGTATACGCGTACCGACATGGTTGACGGCCGCGTTATGAATCGCCCATATGTGGAGTGCGCGAGTTGTCATGACCCTCATAGTACTAACCCGACGTTTTTGCGGATTGGTAATGGTGCCAGTGCTGTCTGCCTCACCTGTCACGCCAAATAATGCCTGCCTAGTAACTGGCGTATAGGGTATTGTTTGATTTTGAGCGAGTACGGGGTAAATATCCTTCTGAACATTAGCATTGGCCAACTTGTGAATTTACGGAGTCCTGCCACTCGTAATGATGTCAGCCGGGCGGAACTTGACAAGCTGATGAAACCAAATGCCAAGTGAATTATTCGGGATTTAAAATAATTACTAAGCAGAAATCCCTAAAGTGAGAATTGCCGGTCAATCTCCCTCCTGATTCTGAGAGTGAACTTGAGAGATAATTATTATTATTGTTTGCAATCAATAAATTAAATATTGGCATGATACCTGCTTTCACTTATGGCGCCAGCGGAGGTTTGTGCTGGTGTAGTTAGTAAATACTAGTATTTATATTTCAATAACACATAAGGATATTCAGGATTATGAAAACATCTATGACTAAAGTATCAACCGCACTGGCACTTATGGCACTGAGCGGTGCTTCAATGGCTGGTATCTCTAGCACCAAGCACAACTTGGGCGGATCTTTCAACGGCGGCGGTGCAAACGGCGCGACTCTGGGTTTTAACTTCACAACCTCAACAACAGAGATTTGCGTTTTCTGTCATACACCCCACGGATCTGACAGCTCAGCTCCTGCACCATTGTGGAACCGTACCCTTGGTACTTCTGCTAACTATCAGACATATAGCTCACTCGGCACGACAACGATGGATGCATCTTCGGCTGGTATCGGCTCCGTGTCTTTGGCTTGCTTGTCTTGCCATGACGGTACACAGGCTATGAACGCAGTAATCAACTCACCAGGCGGCGGTTCTACTGGAGACGTTAACAAATCCGGTTCTGTTACATTCATCAGCACCCTGTCCGCTGTTGATTGTACCTCTACAGACGGTTCATGCGGTGGCTTCTTTGAGTTCAACTACATGAGCCAAGTTGCTGGCGAGATGATCTATCTGGCTACAGACCTGCGAAACGATCACCCAATCAGCATCCAGTACGCTGGTGCGATTGTTGGTGGTGCGCAAGCTCGTGCCGCTTTGGATACGGACTTCAAGGATGCTTCAGTGGCAACAGCTGCCGGCGTGAACGTCTGGTATATTGACACCGATGGTGTCGCTGCCAAGTCTAAGTATGACTTGCCGCTGTATAACCGTCCTACCGGTACGCTGGCTGGTGAGCCGTTGGTTGAATGTGCGACCTGCCATGATCCACATACCAAGAACACCACGTTCTTGCGTCATGCTAACGGTAACAACGGTAGCGCAACCTGCTTGTCTTGCCACACTAAGTAAGCAGCGAGTAGCATAACGCCGCAAGGCGGAGCCAGACGGAAACGTCTGGCTTTTTTTTCACGAATTTTCTGTGTATGGCCTCTCGTAAGGTATACTAACCATGTGTCATGAGGGAAACTTTTATAGCTGAGAATAGTCCTACTGTCCGTATTTAATAAGAAAGGTGTTGAACTGTGAATCTGAAATTTATTTATGTCGTCGGCATGGCGCTGACCGCTTTGACTTTGGGCCCGCTATACAATACCGATGCACTTGCTGCCAATGGGGATGCGGCAAGTGGTAAACCAAGCTTGAGCAATGTGCCTATCTTCGCGAGGGTAGGGAATCGGGTTATCACCATGCGTGAATACGATGCAGCGATAGGCGACGCGAAACGTACAAAGTTTTACCACGGCAAGCCCCCCGAGGCTGAGGAGCAAGCGTTAAAGCGGGAAATTGGGCAAAAACTGATTGACAAAACACTATTGCTGATTGAAGCGAAGAGACTAAAACTGAAGCCGAATGCAAAGATTGTCAATCAGCAAATTGAGGCATATGAAAATGCAAATGCCATGAATAAGACATGGAAGAAAATACGGAAAAACGGATTGCCCATCTTAAAAATGACCTACGAAGACAATGATATGCGCAGGCAGTTGGAAGAAAAAATTCGTAAGGTAAAGGCGCCAAACAGCAAACAATTGCGTGCATTTTACACCGCAAATATGGACAAGTTCACCGAGCCAGAGCAGGTGAGAGTTTCGGTAATTTTGATTAGAGTAGATCCCTCATCACCTGACTTTGATGCATCGCGCAAGAAGGCGGAAGAGATAATCGGGCTGCTAAAGGAGGGGGCTGATTTTGCCGAATTGGCAGCACAGCATTCCGGTGATATTGAGTCGGCAAGCCAAGGGGGTGACATGGGCTATTTGCATGGGGGAATGCTGGGAGGCTTGGCATCGGAGGTTGTAAGCAAATTAAAACCGGGGGAGATTTCAGCGCCAACCGGAATGATGGAGGGCTTTGCCATATTTAAGCTGACAGAACGCAAACAGGCTGCCCCGAAGAGTTTTGAGCAGGTTATGGATCGCGCCAAGACATTGTATTTGGAAGAGAAAAGTGATAGCGAATGGGAGTCGTTGATCGTCAGACTTAGAAAAAATATCCCGGTTAAGGTAGATGAATCAGTTTACGCAGTTTCGTCCAGTGGTTCCGAAGCCGCAGGTGACATATCATCAGTTACGGCAAAATGATTTGAAGTCGATGGCTGGCACAATTGTTGCGGGTTCTGCCTGTAGGTGTGAGGGAATCTGGGGTAGCGGCTTCCGCTTTGCTGATTGCGAAAGCTGAAACGCAGAAAAGTGGGCGCAGTATGCCATGTTTAAGTGCGGCTTGCGCTGGCTTGATGTGGTCTGTAGTGAGTGTGGAAAGTTTCGATTTTCAGTAATACGACGGGTCACCCGGTTGAGTGTAACGGCGCGCCGCTCTTTTTGCTAACTTTGCCAGTGCTTATTGTGCTGGCAAACTTGCGCAAGAGTAATGCCGTAATTTCATCCCCAGGCATTACGATCACACACTAAAATTGCTTTCGGAATAATAGCTCATACACATATAACAGCGATACGAAATGCTAACAGCAAAACAGGTCAACATTAAAATAAATGCAATCGGTCGGACATTTTGTGCGTTGATAACGATGTGGGTTGCATTATGCTGGTGCGAGGGAGCTTTGGCCGAGGAGCCAGCATGGCGATCTGCCCCAATCCGTTTGCGTGTTAACAATTTCGGGAGTATCGATTATCGTCTGACGTACAGAAATACGGAGCGATCCAGTTCCGCTTATCAAAGAACAAGTTTGCTTTTGGGCGTAGGAGTCACGGCCACCTCATTTTTCTGGCAACCTTGGCTTGCCGTGATTGTTGGCGGAGTTAAAGCTTCAGTTGGATATTCAATACAGGATAGCGGAAAAGAAATTTGGAAATTGCATCGAACATCCAATTCGCTAGGCCGCACAGTTACAGGCAATGCCGATTTGAATATTCTTCCCCGTAGCCGTTTTCCATTCAGTATTGGTTTTGAAAGGACCGATATGCGCAGCGAATTCGGGTCGAATAATCCAGCGGGAGATGCGGGGTCTGTAACTGATTACCTCAGGGTAAACCAGCGATACTCCTCGAGCACGGGAAAATTCAGCCTTACTACCCATTATGTTAGTAGTCAGACAAAAATGGGGGATCTGTTTGTGGGCAGCAGCCAGGGCACAGACATGGATGTTTCCATGCGCCCTTTTGAGAAGCAGGCGCTGTCAATCCACGCAAATAAGCAACAATATAAACGGGATATTGGAACTGAATGGAGCAGTAAATTGGTATCCCGCCATACCTATTTTCCGGATGACACCTTTGCCGTGGCAACACTGGCGAGCAAGATTAAAAACGAAAGTGTGTTGGCAGTGGGAGATATAACTCATGAAGTGCTGCAGTTTAATAGTTCGAGTACCTTGCGTCCTTCTGATACCCGCTTGACTATGGTCAGCGGTGTGTATTTACACGATTCTTATCGAAAGTTAAATGGCGTCAATATATCTGATGCAAGCTTCACAGGGGCAAACCTGGGAGCAAACTTTGCGTGGAATAAGTGGATTCGCTTGTACGGTAGCGCTAGCGTTTACGATAACAAGGGGGTTCAGAGCGTAACCTCAACATCTTTGAGTAGTTTGAGCATAGCGCTGGCGCTGAGACACAATGCAGAATCTGTCAAACTTGGGGTCTTCAATTATTCTCGAGCAGTTGCCATGACTTTGTCGAATACTGCCAGTAATCAAAGCTCGGTGCAGCAATCGGGTAGCGTCAGTGCAAGCGGTAATACCCAGGGAGTTTCCTCAGAGCTGCACCATGGGCTGAACTATGGCGCTAAAATGGGGGCAGGCAGTATAGGTTTCAATTTCAGGCAGTGGCTGACATCATCTGCGAGCCGCAGCTCGAATCAGCCTGAAGGCACGAAGCCCATTCAGCAAGCAAAACAAACAGCATCACTGGCATGGTCAAGAAGTTCAAGCACTGTTCGTTTATATGGATCAACCTCAAGGCAATTGAGTGGAACAAAACCTTACTTTCAGAGCATCAACCTACAATCCACGCAAGGGGAGACCTTGGGCAGCGAGTCATCGCTTTCAGGAAATCTGACCGTTAATGCGTCACGTCAGGGATATGAAGCGGCTGATGTGCCGAGTCCCGAAGCGGAATCAGTAACTTCTTCGGCTAGTTTGATCTATTTAAACATGAGAGCGTTTAACGTACGCGATATGAAGTTGAGCTCTACTTTACAACTTACCAGTCCAGAGTTGATAAGAAGAGAGGGGCAATCGTGGAATCAAGGCAGATACAAGTGGGATACTACATTGAGTAAAACTATTGCTAAATTAACTACGGAGCTCAGGGTGACTCTGGAGGATATTCAATCAACCAAGCAACTTTTGCTATTTTTTAATGCGAACAGGCAGTTTTAGTCAGTGATAATTCGGCATGCAAGATTTGTAAATGATTACGAAAATGAAAACAAATAAGCATGGGCTGTCCGCGGGAAAAAATCCCAGAAACATGCCGTTACATAAATACAGCAGCCCGAATTCAAAAAATAATGCAGGGCGCATGTATGTGTTAGCACTTGCCCTAACATATTTTATTGCTGCACCGGCATTGGCGGAGTATGGAGATGTCGTCATAAATAACTATGCAGAAAAGCAAGGAATGCGCCCAGTGATTTTTCCCCACTGGTTTCACCGGATACGATATGCCTGCAAGGTTTGTCACGCTGACCTGGGCTTCAAATTCAAGGCTGGTGGAAATGACATAACAATGTTCAAAATTATAGACGGGCAATATTGCGGAGCTTGCCATAACGGGAAAATTGCTTGGTCAGTGAAGAACTGCAATCTGTGCCATTCGGCGAAGCCGGGTACCCCAACCCAAGTGCATGAAAGCACTGCACAGGAACTGGCAATTCCCATCGGCAGGGAAGCAAAATAATTATGAAAAATGGAGATATTTTGCTGCATTTTTTACTATTGCTTGCGGTGCCCATGGAAATATTTGCTGCTGATTCATCTGCGCCTTCCCCAGGGATTTATCAGCCCCCAGCGCTGACAAATCAACCTGAGCAATTGAGCAATCCATTGTCTTCGTCAAATTCGTTCAACCGGCTGTTGAAGATTTCCCGAAGGCACCTACCGCCAATGGAGGATGGTATACATGATCCGAATAACGACGGCGCCAAACTTTTGCAAGCTCCATTGGAGGCATATGCGAATCTGCCAAAAACTCCTAGTGATCTAGGGAATGGAATAGATTGGATGAGAGCGGTGGACGAGCACATTATCAGTCCTCGCTGGGATATCGATGATCCGGCTGAACAGCCACTGGTTATGGACATGAATATCATACGAGTTCCCAAGGGTTCAATTCCGAATGAACTATTTCCTCATCGGCAGCATACCATGTGGTTGGATTGTTCTAATTGCCATCCGGCGATATTTATTCCGAAAAAAGGTGCGAACCAGATTAGCATGGCAGCAAATTTGCTGGGCCAGAAATGCGGCGTGTGTCACGGTAAAGTTTCATTCCCGTTTTCAGAATGCAAACGATGCCATTCGCAGCCCAAGGAAGAGTTGGTGAAAAAAGGGGCGAGGCGATGAGGGATAAGTTTTTTGTCCTGTGGATTGCAGTATTTATGCTGGGTGAGATGCCGATGGGATTAGCGGAATTACAGAAATCCGCTGATCTGAGCGAGCAGCGTGCAACATATTCATCCCGTTCGATGATTTCCCAAAAATTACAGCTAGTCAAGATGTTGCTGGAAACGTCACAGGCTCTGGAAAGAGCGGCTGCCAGCGATGATGAGAAGATCAAGCAGAAAGTTGTTATAGCGAAGAACCGATTTAATAGTGCAACAGACATGTTCGATAAAGATAATCTGGCTGAGGCAGAGGAAAACGCAGACGAGGCGTTGCGTCTGATTGAAGAAATTTCGCAGACGATTCCAGATCAGCAACAAGTCAGGATTGAACAGAAAATGCGATATGAAGAGTCAGTAAAGAGTCTGCGTAATGCTGAGGCAACTTTACAGGATTTGAGCAGCCGCTTGCAGCCTAATGAAAAATCATCAGAACTGAAAGGAATTACTGAATTTACTCGCAAGCAAAAAGAGAAGGCGGCGGGGCTTGCAAGTGAGGATCGATTTCCAGATGCTATTGAATTATTAAAAAGTGCACATGAAAGAGTTATTTCAGCACTCAATAAGTTGCTGGGATCCACGGCACTTTTGTACGACCTTAAGTTTAAATCAATTGTTGAGGAGTATGACTACGAGTTGGCTCGTTACCATAGTTTTGAGGAGCTGGCGCCAATTGCATATGTTGAATTAAGGCCGGATAAGGACACGATAATGCTAAGCGAGCGCTATGTCCAGGAGAGCCGCACAATGCGAGATGCTGCAATGCAACAGGCTGCCAAGGGCGATCATCGAGCGGCAATTAATACATTGCTTGATGCAATCAAAAATATGCAAACTGCATTGCGGGTGGTCGGGCTAGTATTGCAGGAATGATTCGTGATGCAGATGTATTTTGTAATACAGAATTGCACAAAGAATATATTTAATTTAAAAACTATATAAAACATCCATTGAGAAAAATAATGGAACGCCCATTCACTAAACAAGCAATGATACTTTTAGCGGGGATTTGCATTGCTTGGTCTGCGTTGGCAGTCGAGACGGACTTGGCTAGCTCGAATTGGTTGCCCCTGACTCGGGATGATATTCACGATCCCAACGGACCGGGAGTGCAATTGCTGCAGAATCCTTCAGAGGCACTTCGTGACATGCCGAGTGATGTGGTGGGAAATAAGGTGAATTGGATGCGTGCATTGGACAGGGGCCATATCAATCCGCGCGAGAATCTTTATTCCAACAAAAAAAACAATGTGCTGGATATGGATGTATTAAGACAAAACACTGGTGAGATGAACGCGGTGCTATTCCCTCACAGGCAACATACTGAATGGTTGGATTGCACCAATTGTCATGAATGGCTATTCAAATCCAAGGCGAGAGCAACAAAATTCAGTATGTTCGATATACTTAAAGGGGAGTTCTGCGGGCGTTGCCATGGTGCGGTAGCTTTTCCATTGACGCAGTGTAACCGGTGCCACAGTGTGCCGCATAGCACGATTTCATCGTCAGCTACGGCGGATTAGATGGATATGCAGCACGACTACCTATGTTTCAGGTGCAACAATTTATCAGAGATAATCCTGATTGTGATTTTGGCAATATTTTCGGTAGCGCCGGTACACGCTGAATATGGTGATGTAATAATTAATAATAAGGCTGAAAAATCAGGAATGAGGCCGGTAATTTTTTCACATTGGTTTCACCGTATTCGCTTTAAATGCAAAGTATGTCATACGGAGATTGGTTTCGAAATGCGTGCTGGTGCCAATGACATTCGCATGGCGGACATTATTGATGGAAAGTATTGCGGTAAGTGCCATAACAATAAAATTGCATGGGGGCCCCAGAATTGCCACCTATGTCATTCCGGGTTGCCGGGACTGGAAACTGGAGTTCGGGGGGGGGACAGCACGGGAGGGCCAGGCAAGTGGTAGAGGAAAGTTTTTATTGTGGCAATTTTACGAATGCCTGTATCAGGAAGATTGGTTTTAATATGCGTAGTTTCAGCTACCTGCCATTTGTCGTCGCGACTATGTGCTTGATTGCTTGTTCAACGAGATTGACCGAAGGCGCGTCGCGTCGGGAACTGTTGCTGCCGTGGATCGAGATAAAGGGTGCGCAGATGAGTGTCACGTCAGGTGCGCTTGGTACTGACTACGTAATGTTGCAAAGACCAATTGCAATAAGTGTTGATGGCGATGACCTTTATTTTGTGGACGCTGGATTGCGTCGTATATTCCGCTATGAACGACTTTCTCAAATGCTGACGCCGTTTGCAGTTAATTTGCCAGTTGAGGCAGGGATGCGCATTGCTTCAGCGAACCGCTCGGTCTATATAACTTTACCCTCATATGACAAGGTGCTGCATTTTACCCAGAAGGGATTTGAGCTTCCTGCCTTGGTCTCGCCGGGAAATTTGGTACGTCCTATGTCCGTTGCCGTAGATGAGCACAGTGGAAATGTGTTCGTGGTAGATGGGTTACATAATCATATTGTTGTTTTCAACAATGCCGGGGAGATGCTTTCCGTCATAAGGTCTCCACAAGTGAAATCCATTTCGGCTATTGCAACTGCAAATGGAAAGATATATGTAATAGATAAACTGGCAAGGCAGATTATTGTGCTGGATTGGAGTGGTGTTGTAAGAAGTAAATTTGCGACTGAGGTTCAAAGTGACCCAGTATCTATTGCGGTAACCCGCAGTGGTTTGGTGTTTATTGGGGATGGTTTTGATAATAGCGTCACGGCATATAGTTTAAATGACGCAAAGAAGGGAGTTCTGGCACGGAATACGAGAGGTGTCGGTGCCACAATAGATGGCTTTGGCAGCGTTAATGGATTAACTGCAGGAGGTGAAATGCTGTATGTGGCAGATGGCTTGAACGCACGAATTCAGGCATTAATAATTAATCCCGACGCAATTGAATAATAGGGGGTATAAGTTGAATTTGCGGCGGAAACTGTCACTACTGCCACTGGGTGTGATTTTGATGGTGGCTGGTTGTGCAGAAACGCACAAAGTGATGAGCTTTGGTTCTCCAGATCCGGAGGGCGCTCAGAAGGTTTGGCCAGCGCTTCCAGATGAACCGCGTTATCGTTATGTCGGAGAGCTGATAGGCGAAGAAAATTTTATACCAGACAAGCAGTTAGATCGGAGCAAGGTAACCAGATTTTTCGAATGGCTGGTTGGATTTTCCGGTCAAAGCGATGCTCCAGTTGTGCTACAACGTCCTCAAGGTGGCATGATTGATGCCGAAGGCCGCATTTACATAACGGATATTAGCCGAAGTGCAGTATATGTTTTCGACAAACCCGCCGGGCAACTGGAAGTTTGGCAAAACTGCGGTATGGGTGAACGATTTGCGGCTCCGATTGGTATTGCCCAAGGGATGCAAGGGGAGGTGCTGGTGGCGGATGCTGAGTTACATACCGTGTTCCGCCTGGATAGCAAGGGCAACCCTTTGGGTGAATTTGGGCGTGAAATATTGAAGCGACCCACTGGTTTGGCTATTGATTCGCGGCGGGGGGCGATTTATGTAGCTGATACCCATGCTCACGATATCAAGGTATTCAATAATGATGGCAGTTTACAGAGAGTGATTGGCCAACGTGGCGAAGGGGAAGGGCAATTCAATTTCCCTACTCATTTGACCTTCAATAAGGATAAACTATACGTTACAGATACGCTAAATTCACGCGTCCAGATATTTGATACGAACGGCAACATGATCCAAAAGTTTGGAGAGCGTGGTTTGTCCTTGGGTAATATGGTACGCCCCAAAGGTATAGCGGTAGACAGTAGAGGCAATATTTACGTGATAGAATCTTTGCATGATAACTTATTGGTATTCAATAGCGAAGGGGATACCTTGCTTGCTATCGGCGGCAGTGGAAAGGGTGTTGGTGAGTTTTATCTCCCTGCAGGAGTTTGGATTGATGATCAGGATCAGATATATATTGCTGATATGTTCAATGGAAGAGTCGTGATACTGAAGTTTTTAGGAAGTTCACAATGAACAACTGCATATCCCAAGGATGGAAGCTCATATTTTTCAGCATCATCATGTTGCTAGGTGCAGGTAGTGTGGCTATTGCCGCTATCGTCTCTGACGTTCAGGCGACAAAGCATAACTTGTCCGCTTCGCCGGATGGATCCGCAACTCCAACGGGTACTGTTCCTGCCCGTACGGTGAAAGCAACAATCGAGACTCAAATCTGTGTGTATTGTCATACGCCACATGGTGCTACCAGCGGTATCGCGGCACCGTTATGGAACCGTGCATTGTCGGGTGCTACATACACGCCCTATCTTTCAGGCTCTACTGATGCAAACCCTCCTCCAGGAAATCCTGGCACGGCTTCGAAAGTTTGTTTGTCCTGCCATGATGGAACACTAGCAATCGGGACCGTCAATGTTCTGTATGGATTTCCAGATGTTGCTATTTCCTTTGCTGGAACAAATGCGGTTGGGGCTATGCCTGACAGCGCCTCATCAACGGGTTTTACACGTAATCTGGGCATAGATCTGGGTAATGATCATCCTATTTCATTTAACTATGACTCTGCGCTGGGCGGTATAAGCGGCACTGACGGTGAGCTGCGTTCACCTCCAGTTGTTGCCGGAGCAACTACCATTGTTGGCAACAGCGTACTAGGTGCTACAAAACCGACCTACCCACTGCTTAAAGATCAGATCCAGTGCCCTACCTGCCATGACCCACATTTGAGTGACACTGTTAGCACTAATCCTCCCCTTAAGTTTTTGCGCGGAAAACGCTTGCAGCAGGTAGCGCCAGTAGGCGGTAATTACGTTTTCTCTGATGACATCATGTGTCTGGCGTGTCACGATAAAGCGGGGACAACATGGTCGAACTCTGCGCACGCCAATGAGTTGGTAGCAAATCAAACTTACCTTCCCGCAGATGCCTCGCTACGCGAGTTTCCTGCAGATACCCCAGTCTGGAAAGGCTCCTGTCTCAACTGTCACGATACGCATGCAGTGCAAGGTTCACGGCATTTGTTGAGAGAAGGTACTGATAATGTAGCAAAACCCAAGGCTGGTGGTAGTCCGGCAATAGAACAGACCTGTTTTCAATGCCATAGTGATTTAAGCGCGAGCATTATTACACCACTTGCCACAGTGCCAGACATTAGGAGTGATTATGCTTTAAGTATTCGCATGCCAATTACCAACGTTGATCAATTGGTTGCGACTGAGGCGCACGATATAGGTGGAAATTTCGATGACAGTGCTGCAACTGGCGATTCGAACGCGCACTGTAATATTACCACTGACAGATGTGGCAAGGATTTTGTGGAATCCCAGGCCGTGCTGGGGAGGGTGGCACTTGCGCAGCCGGATTTATTAAAACGGCATGCTGAATGTACCGATTGCCATAATCCGCATCGCGTAACTAAGACTAGGCTGTTTAATGATGATGCTACACCACCGATAACTCCAGCTGCTGCGGGCACCCATAAGCATTCCATCGCTGTGGGTGATACAGTTCCGCATGACAATATTATATCCGGTTCACTGCGTGGTTCATTTGGCGTGGAGCCTTCGTTTGTGCTTTCGTCAAACGAGTTTGGTGCCAATCCATCAGGTTTTACGGTGAAACGCGGCGATGGAGGGATTGGTGCATTAACCGGTGTTTCTAGCACGTGGGTCACGCGCGAATATCAAATCTGCTTTAAATGCCATTCAAATTTTGCTTACGATACCTTGGTGGGACCTCCAACTTCGGTGGTCACTCCACCGCTGACGCTGGGTACGTATGGAGGTGGTACGCCTTTCAATACTAATGGAGTAAAATATTATAGCGATGTGGCAATGGAATCTCAGGCACCCCTAAGTCATCAGGGTGCGTCGGTACCTGGAGACTCTGGCGCGCATGCAAATTTTTCCAGTAGCAACCAGCGTTCATGGCATCCTGTGGTGGATGTTACTGGACGCACGCTAGCGGTTCGCGGAAATGCTTCCGCAAATTTGTGGCGTACACCGTGGAATGGCTCTGATACTGATATTGGTGCACCTATTGTAGCTGCAGTGGGAAATCAGACCATGTATTGCAGCGATTGTCACGGATCCGGCAATGCTTCTGCCGATGGGGTTAATCCGACGGGGGGGGAGAATGGCAGCTCATGGGGGCCTCATGGCAGCAATAATAATTTCCTGCTTAAAGGACCGTGGAATACGACAACACCTGTCGGTATTGCGACAGATAATTTGTGCTTTCGTTGCCACGATGCTACCCAGTATGCGGATGCAAGCGGCGCAGTACCCAATATGACCAGCGGTTTTAGTAGTCCTGGCAATGATGCTTGGGGAGTATCAATGTCTAATTTACATCAACGCCACGCTTTTTATACTACTCTGGCCGGAGGTGTTACCACTCCACCATCCATGTGGAATGCTTTGCCGGCAGTTCCATGGAATAACTCATATCGCTGTACGATGTGTCATACCGGAGCGGCACACGGTTGGAAAAACAAAGCATTTCTAGTTAATCTAAACGACTTGGGGCTTGAATTGAATTCGACGGGTGGGGCTATTGGTGGTGAAACTACGCTGCCTACAGCGGTGCCGCCTTCAACAGTTTTGGTGGCATCTGATCCGGTACCCAAGGGAACGCAAGCACCGGTAGTTGTACCGCCCGCTGCCGGCTATACCAACGGATCGTATTATCAGGGCGCTTACCTTCGGATAAATACAGGTGGAGTATCGGGCGGGTTTGCTACCAGCGGCAATTGGTCCAAGAACGATTGTGCCGGTAGCTGCCACTAATTAGTGTTGAAGCACTAGATCAAAGGCGCGATACCTTATTTAGTTGATTTAATATACAGGTGGTCATCCAGCATACCCTCGCCAAAATACTGTAGCACGGCTTTTTTAGTATTGTTCTGGAGTTCTTCGCTGGAGTCTTCTGGTAAGCCTATTAGCTGAAATGTGCCATCCAGATAAAGTGGGATGATTTTACTAC
>Ga0224495_10000995_pt1 | contig 21022 bp, 15 predicted proteins | sample SF_Jul11_sed_USG_FD_168128 | JGI IMG/M metagenome (GOLD analysis project Ga0224495, IMG submission 168128) | Sediment microbial communities from San Francisco Bay, California, United States - SF_Jul11_sed_USGS_4_1 | ecosystem: Environmental > Aquatic > Marine > Sediment | place: USA: California...
TACTCGCGTTGCGGGACAAGGACTTACGCCGTATTGTGACCATTTTGTGACCGTTACGGCCCTCAAGTGGGTATGGATCAGAGCCCAGCTGAACGTCCATTTACCTCAGTTTCTCAAAGAAGATATTCAGCACCCGTGGGAAATCGATTACATATCCAATTACCTGATCTCGTGCGTCCCGTCGGAAAGTAACATGCCCGTCGCCATCCATAAAGGTGAACCTGTCTTTGACTACCCAGGTCCAGGGTGTGTCCGGATCGTATCGAAACTTCACGTTGAATACTTCTCCTCCGCTGACAACGAGCCTATGCAAGGCATCCAACTCTTCAGCGTAGTAGAGCCCTTCATATTCGGACAGGTCCTTTTTAGTCGGCTCAAGGTGCTCAACGCGCACGGCATGCGAAGGTTGCTGGCTGGTGGCGTCAAACGTTAGGTCCGTGAAATGACCATTTTCCAAGCGGGAGAAACGCACGACCAGTTTATCATTGCTGGCCAAAAGGAACTCATTTTCAGAAACGGGAATAAGCTCGCTTCGATCGTCGTCGGAACGGACATAGTAAATCGCATTATCCTCCACAATTATGCAGCGGACCAGCCAATTCCAACTGTCCGAATACCAGTAGGTACCTGCACAGGCAGCCAGTTGATCGTCTGTCAGCTTGACGGCAACCGGCTCCGAACGCGATTCTGACGGACTTTCCTCGAGTTCTTCATCGGCTGATTCATCGGAAACTGGTAAGAATAGGTCAGCCACTTTGGTCGCCATATCCCACGGATTGGACTCGAAGTTGGAAAGCACGACTACGCCCAGCCGTTCATCGGGAAAATATGACATATGACTGTTGAAACCGGCGTCAGTACCGGAATGTCTGATCAGTTTACGGCCGTTGTACCTGTCAACGGTTAAACCCCGAGCATATTTGATCTGATCACCATCATCTAGCACCCCCTGCGTTAGCATTGCCTCAAGGACTGAATCACCACCTATTTTCCCGGATTCAAAATTCAATACCCACTTGGCCATATCCTCGGCCGTTGTGAGCAGGCCGGTCGGGCCGGCATAATTCATATTCAGCAGCACATTTCTAAAGTCCCCGGCACTATTCTTCTTATAGCAATAAGCACGGTTCTTGACGGGCTCGGCTTCATTCACCACAAAGCGGCTGGAAGTCATTTCCAGGGGCAAAAGGATATTCCTTTCGACCCAATTTGCGAATGAATCTCCTGTCACTCTCGACGCAATCTCTGCTAAAAGTATATAGTTCGCGTCGGAGTAGCCGTATTTCGAGCCTGGAGAGAAATTCAGTTGCTTCTGACATCGTATAAGTGTAAGCAGGTCTCTCTCGGTAATGATATCCTCGATATGGTTGCCCGCAAGTAGCCACATGGTCAGATCGTCTCGCAGCCCGGACATGTGGTGCAACAAGTGTCGAACCGTGATCCGGGCTCCGAAATCAGGCAGTTCGGGAAGATACTTATGTATTTCGTCATCAATCGAGAGCTTCCCCTGTTTCTCCAACATCGTAATAGCCATGGCGGTGAACTGCTTCGATAGAGATGCAACCCAGAAAACCGTGGTGGTCGTAATCGGGATGTCATGCTCTAGGTTGGCAGTACCATAACCTTTACTCAAGACAATCTGACCATCCTTCAGAACGACGACTGCTGCGCCCGGTGAACCGGGCTTGTTACACTCCGAAAAGATCTCGTCTACTTCTGGTTCAATCCTGTCATTGCTTGTATTCGGCGCCCTTGGCGGCGACGTTTGGTCGGCCGACGAAGACACCCACGAGGGCCAGTAGTCATTCGCCGGGTGGTTGGTCAAATTCCTCAGATTCGAACCATCGGCGTCCATTACATAGATTTCGAAATTGCCGTCCTTCATGGTTTGAAAAGCGATCTGCTTACCATCGGGCGACCAGATTGGATTCTCTTCTACTCCGTCAAAATCAGTCAACTCGGTCTCATCGGTGCCATCGACATCTATAATATGTATGTTGCCCTGAAACTGCCGCGGCGGTCCGCTCCTGAATGCGATATGTTTACCGTCCGGTGACCAGGCGCCTCCGGTTTCGTTTACATCCAGGGTATTGGTCAGCCGTCGTAAATCAGTGCCGTCGGAGTTAACAATATATATCTCCCAGTTTTCGTCACGGAATGAATTGAACACAATCCGGTGTCCATCGGGCGACCATTTGGGCCAGAGTTCCTCGGCATCGCTGAATGTCAGCCGTTGCCAGTTTGTACCGTCGGCATCCATCGTATAAATTTCATAATTACCGTCGCGGTCGGACTGAAAGGCGATGCGTCGCCCGTCGGGGGACCATTTCGGCTGACGTTCTGTGCTGGGCAGGTCTGTCAGGCGTCCTTGAGCGCCGGTGGCAAAGTCTATCATGTAAAGTTCTGAATTGCCATCTCGGAGAGACACGAACACGATTTGTGAGCCATACGGGGACAGATCCGGACATTTCCCACCATACTCGCCCTTCGTGACCAGTTGCACGTCACTGCCATTCGCATTCATGATGCAGATGTCATCGCGGCCGCCTCGATTGGAGTAAAATGCTATCTTGCCGATGGCATCGTAACCGACCGCCATTGATGGTGTCAGCAGCAGGGGCCATAAAAGAATTGCGAGTATGGTAATATCTCTTGACATAATTTATCCTTGTCGAGTTGAATTGCAGCCCACGGCAATCCAAACCCTTGATTACATTTACGATCTATTAAGATGACTGTTTCAGGTAAAGGTGTTAGCTCCATCGTCGTGTGAATTCTCCGTGCCGGCAAAATCATTGTGGCCAAATCGTGACGCTTTTGTTGCGGGTGAACCTCTTCTCAGCGACCGGTCAGTTTCTCCAGGTTTTCCGGATAGCGAGCCCCTTGCGCTGTGATCTTCGACGCGGCGGTATCGATTTCACGGAGATCCTCGGAAGTGAGTTCGACTGCAACTGCTCCGATGTTCTCGTCCAGGCGGTGCAGCTTCGTGGTGCCTGGGATGGGCACAATCCACGGCTTCTGGGCCAGCAGCCACGCCAGCGCTATTTGAGCTGGTGTCGCCTTTTTCCGCTGACCAATCTTGCCGAGCAGATCAATCAGGGCCTGATTCGCTTTGAGCGCCTCCGGCGTGAATCGAGGGAGGGTGCTGCGGAAGTCGGAACTGTCGAAGGTCGATTTTTTATCAATCTTGCCCGTGAGAAAACCCTTGCCCAGCGGGCTGTACGGAACGAGGCCGATTCCGAGCTCCTCAAGGGTCGGTATCACTTCCTTCTCTGGGGTTCTCGTCCAGAGCGAATATTCGCTCTGGAGCGCAGTGACCGGTTGAACGGCGTGTGCGCGGCGGATCGTTTGCACTCCTGCTTCAGAAAGGCCGAAGTGCTTGACTTTGCCTTCCCGCATCAGATCCTTCACCGCTCCCGCCACGTCTTCGATTGGCACGTTCTCGTCAACACGATGTTGGTAGAACAGATCGATGGCATCGACCTTGAGTCGCTTGAGCGAAGCTTCGGCGACCTGCTTGATGTGTTCTGGCCGACTATCAAGGCCAACCCACTTCGGCCCCCTGTTGGGATCAAGCTTGAACCCGAACTTGGTGGCTAACACCACTTGCCCACGGAACGGAGCAAGGGCTTTACCCACGAGCTCTTCGTTGATGAATGGGCCGTACACTTCAGCGGTGTCAAAAAACGTGACGCCGCGTTCCACAGCGGCCAGAAGTAGAGAGGTCATCTCCTTCGTGTCCTTGGGAGGACCGTAGGAAAAACTCATGCCCATACAGCCCAGCCCGAGAGCCGAAACTTCCAGGCCGCTCCTTCCCAATTTGCGTCTTTGCATCGTTGCTCCTTCCAAGTTCTTCACTGGACTCCGCTGTTCCCAAAACGCTCGGTGTAATCGGCGACTCGTAAGAGCGCAACGTCCACTGCACCGGTAAACATCTCATTCATCGGGCCCAAATTGTATTGGGTGTCCATTCCGTTGGAAACCACAAAACTCTCAGCGCCGACAACTACTTCTTTGAGATTCCGCTAAGCACCTGGGTGGCATTGGTATTGTTTGGGTTTAATTCCAATGACCGTTTATAGTTGGTAATGGCTTGAGCCGTGTCACCGCTAGCCAGCAGCGCTTCACCGTAGCTGTCGTACACGTTGAAAGAACCGGGATAGATATCAACAGCCAGTTCGAAGAGCGCTAATGCGCCATTGATGTTGCCCGATAGCAGACTCTGATACCCCAGTTGATTCAGCCGAGATTCTGCCAATGGCTTCTGCTCCGGATTCCGGGCCAGCGATTCCCGATAGGCTTTGACTGCTGCCGGCATCCCCTCCCGTGAGATCATATTGAAAAACATCGACTCCGCGAGAAAAGATCGGATCAGGTCGATGACCTCTTGAGGCTTCTCAAGCGCGACCAAATGTCCGGCTTTTGAAACAACCTCGCGCTGCGAGCTGCTGATTCCGGCTTCAATTGCTCCGGAATGAGCGTGAACGTCCGGGACATCCCCTTCCCCCACAATGATCAGGGTCGGCACCTTGATCTCGCTCAAGAAGCGAACTGCCGGACGATCAGGGCCTCGTTCGAAATAGCCATCGCTGAAGTCTGCGTTGTGCGGAAAAGCCGCCAGCAAAGCCCTGGCCTTGGCTTTTGCCTCATGACTGGATTGGCAGAACTCATAAGGGTCGGTGTCAACAAAGTAGGCTGCTGTACGTTCCGGATCTGTGAGAATGTCGCTTGTCATGTGGCCTCCGCGAGTGAGCATGTGACTGGTGTATCCCATACCGCTTACGACCGGCCCGATCAGGACAAGACCTGTAACGAGATGTGGATATTTCAGGGTGAAGTCGATAGCGAGAGCGCTACCTGCGGAGCATCCAACCACGAGGGCACTATCGATTCCAAGAGTGTCAAAGACAGCCTTAAGATCATCGATATTCGAATATGGCTGATGAGCATCGTCTGATCGTCCGTATCCTCGGCGATCATATCTGATTACTCGATGGTTTTCGGCAAAGGCGGCAAACTGAGAGTCATAAACCTCGCTGTGGAAAATACCATCATGAAGAAAAACGATGCATGTTCCTTTCCCTGCTTCTTCATAATACAGCCGGCCATCAGGGACCGATATGAACCCAGGCTTCTTGTTCATACCCAGCTCTTCCGCCGTGTCGGCAAAGGCATCAAAAGCCAGAATGATTACTGCTATGATCAGTAACGCGACAGTGGGTATTCTCTGTTTCATCTAATCGGTTCTCTCTTCCTGTCTGGATCACCAGACAACTCTAATACGTCGATGTTTCCACTGAGGATGTATTTAGGTGACGGACGCGTGAGATCTCCTTTTGTGCAGCATCTCCGATAGCCCCGTAAGTTAAGATCGCCTTTTGGGCGCTGGAATATGGTGGAGGTGGGGGGGTTGAAGTCCATACTCGCGTTGTGGCACAAGAATTTACGGGTCATTGTGGCTGTTTCCCTGAATGCCGTACTTGACAAAACGACCCTGCACGTTACCCATGAATGAAGTGGCGGAAGGCCCCAGCGCATATAAGTAGCTAGTAAGCCCACAGCCTCAATCCAATCACACCCCAATAACTCAGATAAACTGTAAACCCAAAGCACGATAAGGAAAGCAGCACAGCATACACTCGAGCGCTCATCCTCACCGGTTTGAAGAAACTGCGAAATGTCGTCAACAGGCTGAGTGTTGACAGTCCGGCGAAAACCAGAGTCGACACGAAGAATATGATATTGAGCGGTGTCACCATGCCAAGTTCCAGGATAGTCTGATCACCTATGTTCACGACTCCGAGTATGAGGGAAAGGACGGCGAGGAGTGGAATCACTCTCATTCTGATGTACTTTGATCGCTTGTTTTTGTGCTTGAGTTTCTTATAGATATGCGCTGGAACCCCAAATAGGGAATATATTATCGAGGATAACATGATCAACACTGCTGCTAAAACCAATACTCGATGCAGGTAGACCACCCAGACTGATGTCTTTTCGTAGTATGATCCCATAGAGGCGTAGACCATGCGACCCTCAGAAGACCTGGTGAATATAGAACTTGCTTCCGGATGCCACGGTAGGCGAAATAAGTTGTCAGAAACAGGAATTAGCGGCGTTCTGTCCTCCATGAAACCCTGGGTATAAAGCGTATCCCTCTCGAAAGATACGGTCAACCCCCCTGTCAGCAGATCAGCGAATGCCATCAGCTGCAGCCTCGGGCTGCGAGGTTCGTAGTAGCCGCAATACGTCTCAAGCACATCTGCCGGTACCGGCGGTGAGGGACTAGGTGCCACGGAGTGTGCAAGGGAATTCGCGTAGTTCGGTACGCAGGTGAACATGTCATCGTGGAACGAGATATCAAATGAGTTCTGTAAAACTACATAGCCTATCCTGTTTTCAGGGCTGGCGGCATACGCGGCCAGGAAACCGGGAACAGCTCCTCCGTGAGAAAGCCATTTTGCGCCGCCTCGATAGCTGGTACCGATGCCAAAACTATAGCCCGACTCCAGACCTGCTTCTGCCGCCAGAGTGGAACTAGGCCTTCCAACCCTGCTAAACTGGACATCCGAGATAATCCGCGCATTGCCTGCTACTCCCCGGTTCAACATGAACTGAACAAAGAGAGCCATTTCCTTGATGGAGGAGTTCATGGCCCCGGCGGGTTCGTCATAATCATACCAAACTGGAAATGGTCTCGCGTATCTGTCGTAGCCAACGGCGAGTAGTCGCCTGCATTCCTCGGAACTTCCGATTGTGGAAGTCCTCATGCCAATGGGATCCAGCAAATTCTCTTTCAGGTAATCCTCATATCGTTGCCCACTGACTTTTTCCAGGATATATCCAGCCAGAACAAATCCAGCACTTGAGTAACTATAACGAGTACCTGGTTGCCAACGTACTTTGCGTAGCCGTGCCTTCTCCTCAAGTGCGCGTCGCAGAGGCAGCACAGGGCCCTTGAAGTAGAACCAATTGGGGTGTGAGTCGTCGAACCCAGCCGTGTGCTCCAGCAGATGAATGACTCTCACCGGATGAGTATCAGCCCAGGGATTGTCTATCTCGATCTCCGGAGCTATTTCTTTCACAGGTGTATTCAGGTCAATCTCCCCTTCGTCCAGAAGCTTGAGAAACCCGAGCCCGAGAAAGCTCTTGGTGCATGAGCCGATGCAGAAATGCGTGTTTTCGGTCACTGGTTCTTGGGTTTCAATGTTGGCAAAACCAAAGGTGCCAATCCATATAATGGAATCTGCTGAGACGATAGCCACTGCTGCACCGGGAGTCGATATCTCGTCGAAAATACTGTCAAGATCCGTTTTCAGATCTTCGATGGTCTGGGCGATAGATACCTGCTCTGCTAAATCTCCATTCTTCTGCGAATGGACTGTTGCGCAGAATGTGAAAACGCTGAAAACTGCACTTGCAATGAAAAACCGCCGCACAAACATTGACGATTTCATATTCTTACGCCTCCGATTTACAATTCAACCCAGTGCTCCCATGGGCATTCCTACCATGTCAGCAATCAGATCCCAAGCCTCATCACGAATCCGGAATGGCACTAGTCGCACATTCGGATGATCCCTCCATTTCTGGTCGATGCTATTCCATTCGTGCGGCGAAACCAGAACGAAAGATTCTGGAACCTCCGAGGAACGGGACGATTCCAGAATGTCAGTCAATGCTGCATCTACGTTACTGGTTATCCTTATCTCAAGAGGTGGGCAGTTAAGGATCCTGCCCGCATCTTCGGCTACAGTTCTCGCCGTTTGCTGTTCTTTCTCAAGTACGATTAAGACATGGCGGCAGTGTTTTGTCAGTTCCGCAAGCTGCAGAGATACTTCAACAGGTACTGTGACAACTTCCAGTCTGCCGGATTCCTGAAGGGGCAAAAGTTGAGTGTAGTGGAAGTAAGTCGTCAACAGAACACTGACGCTTCTAGGAATACGATTTTCTTTACCTGCGATGTCTGCGACAGTCATAGGCATGACTGATAGGCCAAGTCGTTCTGCAATTTCATGGGCGTGAGCTGATGCTTGAGTCAGCGTGCATTCCACGAAGGCACACATCGGCGCTTCCCGATCACGAATCTGTGCCAGCTTGGTCAAATAACGAAAGACTGGCAGTGGGGCTAATCCGGTTGTCTTCGTAATGGTATCCGAGAATCTCAAGTGAAGATTCTCTAGTTCGATGCGATGGTCGGATATCCTATGAATGCCCTCCTGGTTGGTCACGTAATATCCCGATCTTGATTTAGAGACCACAACACCCTGTGACGCAAGCGATCTGTACGCATGCTGTATTGCCATCCGATTAACGCCCCACGCCTTTTCAGCATCACGTATAGACGGCAAGCGCATCCCTGCGGGCCACTTGCCGCAACCTATCATCATCAGACAATGATCATACACGCTGCTCTGTTTACTGCTGATGTAGTAACCAATGGACAGCTTCTCGGCTTCGAATGACGTTTTCGAACGTGTCTTCCTACTCATTTCCTTGCCCTCAAGTAAACAAATGCAAAATGTGCCACTATAAAGAGTACAATCTGTACAAAATATAATAACACAATATTAGCCACTCGTCAACCTTTTTTGCTATTGGCTACATCTGCGGATTCGGCGAGTAAAAGACAAAGGCCTACCGATTATGCGACCTTGAGATTAGTGTGGTCAGGACCATCTCACACTTTTCGTATTCATTGAGGGATATAGACTTACAAAGACAGAGATGAGGCATATAATACCCCCGTCCGGCTTGTAACATATTGAATTGTTATGAGTTATCTTAATGGAGGTGGGGGGAATCGAAAAGGGGGATTTGCGTAACCCTCGGAGGCACATCATATTACGGCGCAGCTCCTTGATTCCTATAAGCTTCCAGTTTTTATTTGGCTTTGTTTGTCTGTGTGTATTTCCGGATGTTTTTCACTCAATACGGCACAAATCTGGCACCTATGAAAAGGCCGCGGTCAAGGGTTTTCTTTCCCCTTTCTGGTCGTTTTGACCCGAGTACTATCGTCGGATTGTCCTCGTCACCTATTCGAGCTCTTCTTACTTCGAAGGCCCACGATACTGTTCTTTAATGGCAGCCGCCTACTCACAAAGAACGGATTCTTCTCGATCCAAGCCAATTTTCCAGGCTGACCGCCCATATACAATTCCGACTGCTTTTTTGCTATGCTGCTTCCGCCCGAAAGGATTCGTTTCGACGGAGCATGGCATAAATAATTACGGCCAGCTTTCGAGCCACGGCCACTCGCGCCTTCTGGACATTGCTGCGATAGAGAATCCGGCTGTACATTCGGCGCAGCGCCGGCGATTGCCTGATGGCGTTGATCGAGGCCTCCACCAAAGCATGACGCAATGGCCGGGAACCAAGCCGGGTGATACCGCCGGTCCACACCGAATCACCCGATGACCTGACGATCGGGACCAGCCCGGTGTAACTGGCCAGGGCTTTGGAACTGTGAAACCGGTTGATATCACCGATCTCGCCATGGATTGTAGCCGAACGCAGTTTCCCGATACCCGGGATTGTCTGAAGAAGTTCAACGGTCGGGTTCCCCTTAACGCTTTTTTCGATTCGCTTATTGAGTTCGAGGACCAGGTCATCATGGATAGCGACAATCTTCAGGCACTGATTGATTGTCTGTCGAGTCACCTCCGGCAAGCACAATCCCCGAATTGTCAGCCGGGCTTTGGGCGAGGCAATATTGAACACCGACAGACTGATCCCATGCTGAAACAGCAGGTGTCGAATACGGTTCTTGTTCATGACGATGGTTTTGACCAAATGGTGGCGCTGGCGAATGAGACCGCGCAGCCAGCGGATCTCTGCGGGCGGGACCCAGGACTCTGGCAGGAAGTTGGTTCGCAACAACTCGGCCAGCACGCGTGCGTCGTACCGGTCGGTTTTGGCTTTTGACTCGGCAATAACTCTTACCTTGAAGGGGGTTGCCACGTGAATTGAGCCGGCATACGGCTCAAACTGATCCAGCAACCACAGGTAATTCAGCACCGGCTCCAGGACCACGTGGACCTTGGACGTGAGCGAACTGGCGAAGGTCGAAACCTCCTCAAAAGTGTTGTCAAATCGCCCCTGATTTACTACCTTCCCGGTAGAATCGATCTCGGTGTAGACACACCGTTTCTTGTGAACATCGATTCCTAAATAGCTTTCTGACATGGCCGCTCCTTTCTGGCTAGTAATTGACTCAAAAAAACATAGCCAATCTGAGCGGCCTTTTCATATAATATCACAAAAAAGGCGGGTTGTGGCAACCCTGAGCTTTAAGTTGCAGTTTGAAATTGCATCATTGACAATTTGAAACAATATGTAGGCACCTACGTAAATAATTCTTGTGTTCCCGGATTTCTGAAATGGATGAGCTTCATGGATTATTTAAGAAATTTAGACTCGCTGGCTTTGGCGTCCAGGTTTCGTCGAGTGCTTGACGAAATTCAAAGGCAAGGCAAAAGAGTATATTCCGAATTGGGTTTAGATTTTGAAATACGCTGGTTTTCAGTTTTTCATTTTTTGGCTAATAATTCAGAGTCAACAATTACCGGTATTGCCCATTCACTTAACCTTCAGCACCCATCGGTTGTACAGGTCGTAAATGAAATGATCGAACAGGGATTGCTGAAATCTAAATCAGATTCCAGGGATAGGCGACGCAGACAGGTTTCATTAACTCCAAAAGGACGTAGATTCTTAAAACAATTGCAGCCTATATGGAAAGCTTTTGAGGATGCCGGCAGAGAAATCGTCATAGAATTCGATAACGATTTAATAGGGGCAATAGACAAATTTGAATCCGCACTTGCCAGACAGTCTTTATACGATCGGATTTTGATTAAGCTAAAATCAGAGTAGGAGAGTAATTAGTATGCCGTTAGATGAATTGAAAAACTCATTAACCGGCAGGCGAATGAGGGTGATATTTATTTGCCTGATGTTAGTTTGTGCTTATTTGGTCTGGAATTCCGTCACACCCAGCCGGGCTGATCCACTAACCGATCAAGATCGAGCAGAGATGATCGACTCCGTAGCATCAGTATTCGTTGACCGATACGTTTATCCTGAGATGGGAATGCAGATGGATTCGATGCTAAAGAGTAATTTAGCTAATGGCGTATATGATAATGATAGCTCATTATCCGATTTTACTCAGTCTATTAGCGATGACTTGCGAGAGCTTAGTAATGATCTTCATATCCGGGTCAATCCTATTCCGGAAAATCGTTTTTATGTAGTTGAGGGACAGAAAATAACTGAAGAACAAATATTTTTGAAAAGTCTCGAAAATTTCGGATGGGGTAAATTGGAATGGCTACCCGGGGCGGTTGGTTATATTAAGATTGACAAATTTGAGGATGTCGCCTATGCGGGTAAAATAGCAGAGGCGGCTTTGAGTTTTATGGCTAACAGTCATGCTATCATAATCGATTTACGGGATCATCACGGTGGACATGAGAATATGCAACGACTGGTAGCCAGCTATTTCTTTAATGAGCCAACTCAGTTGAGTAGCCTGTACTGGACTTATCTTGACTCCCTTGATGAAGCATGGACAAGTACTGATATCAGCGGGTCATCATTGGCCGGAAAGGATTTGTACATACTTGTCAGCAATCAAACCGCCTCCGGCGCGGAAGCATTTGCTTACAATATGAAGCACCAGGGAAATGCGACAATAGTAGGGGAAAAAACCGCCGGGGCTGCCCATTGGTCGGACTGGTATGAATTTCCGAAACTTGGCCTGGTCGCTCACGTACCTGTAGCTCGACCAATCAATCCTGTCACGCAAACAAGCTGGGAGGGAACAGGTGTTATCCCAGACATTTTGGCTCCCGCGGGAAAAGCATTCGACAAGGCCTATCTGGAAGCCGTTCTTAATTTGGAAACGAAATCTGCAGATAAAAGAATAAAGCGGTTTCTTAACTGGCTGGTACCAACGGTTGAAGCCCGGCTTAATCCAGTTCATCTTGATAAAGGTTTGGCCTCTAAATATACAGGTAATTATCTTTACTCCGATGGAGAAAAACAATGCTCTATAAGATATGAAAGTGGAAATTTGGTTTATATTAACAGCATAGGAGAAAAAAGCAATCTGATTCCGATGACAGAGGATCTTTTCAGGTTCGAGGAAGAGCATGATGAATACGGTGAAATTCGCATCAAGTTTGTTTTGGATGAATCCGGGGCAGTTACAGAATTTCACTTAATTGATATAATAGGCTTAATGGATAAAAGAACATGGATAAATAATTAAAGAGCATGGCATGAAAAATGGATAAGTGCAATCCATTCGATGTTTAAAATTAAGTGGGGGGAATCGAACCCCCTACCGGCGTTGTGGCACAAGGACTTACACCCTATTGTGACCGTTTTTTCTTGGTTCATTTCGCACGGCACACTGCGACCGAGCTGGGTATCCTCACACGAAGAAACCTCAACCTTTCTGCCCGCGCCCATTGTGCGGGCCGGAAAACTCACGATTTGGGGAGTGCTACTGTGTATTTGACGATTTTTTTGTCCCCGGCGTCGTTCTCCTGTATCGCATAAATGAATCCATTAGTCAGCTGCAAGTTATCAGGGCCGGAAAGACGCCACCCTTCCTCCACCTGAATTCGGCCATAGTACAGATGCCGACCATCCGGGGAATAGACATTGACGAGCTGCCCCGTCTGAGCGCCCCCAATGCTCTCGGCACTGAACAAATACACCAGACCATCTACAACCTGGATTCGATGGTAGTAGGCCATCTGGTTCGGAAGTGCCCCAATCATCATGGTCAGTCGTTCCTCCGGGACATTGAACTTGCCGAAGTGGCTCCTCTTGTCCGCCTCACTGACCGGTTGCCGGACCCCGGTGAACGAAAAAGACTCGGTCTTACCTTGGTCACCGGTGAGCCAGTAGATCACGGTGTCGCTGTTCTTGCCGAAATAGACCCGGTCGGACTGTCGGTCAAAACCCATCTTTATTTGCGGAGTTAAGCCAACAACCACACCACCTCCGGTTGGTTTTTTCTCTACATCGGAACGTGCGAATTCGTGGACGGTTGTCTCTTCGCCGGACACCAGATTGACATGAGTCACGACCGCTAAACTCCCGGGGGCATCTCCCAGCGCACCGGGAGCCACCCAGAACTCGTTCTCGTTTTTGAACGCCAGCGGAAAACGGACAAACGGATTGTTAGGCACCGCTTTGACAAATTGCCCCTGTTTGGTGAAGAAATGGAGTTTGTCCATGGCACAGATGACCACGTAATCACCGGCCGGGAAGCAGTTAAGATACATGGGCACCTCGCCCTCGCCGCTACCCCGGGCAGCGAAAGTGCTTACCAACTTGCCGTCGCCGTCAATAATGTAGCTCAAATGTCGTTCGAAATCATGGCAATACAGGGTTCCGTTATCTGCAACACGCGGCTCCGCGGGGCGCAACAACTCATCTTCTCCTACCTGTTTAACCTCCCAGACCTTCTCCATCTCAAAGGTCCAATCCTGTGGTGCAGACATATCGGACTCCCGGGCACAACCGCCACACATAATAACGACGACTATGGTGGCCAGCATCACCAACCCTACCAGCTTCATGATGGAATCCTTCTGGACATAAGTGTCCAGAACCTTGCGAACATTCTTAGTAGGATTACTAAGGATGCTGCTTACTGTAACGAGTAGTTCAGTCATTGACTGTCTCCGTAAGATTATAATGTTTCCGTAAGTTCAAAATCCTGTTTTCAATTACGTCAACGGTTGCGCAAATGTTGCCACTTTCTGCGGGCAGATACACAGCGAAAGGTCCATTATTGAATCGAGGATGAGAAAAACGAAGTAGAACAACCGGGTCGAACTTGTCTTCTAAAGCGGCCCCGACCTCACTTGACCCGCATAAGCGGTCTACGGCTCTTGCCGGTTCTGCCAAATCGCCTCATAAATCCGACTGCGCCGGATTCAATCGACAGCGGCCCGAGTTGCCCCGCTTACATCGAGCCAAGAGATATTTCATTCACAAATACCGCTTTCCTGTCGCGGCTGTCCAGGAAACGGTGAAGCATAAAGCCGATATCAGGCACGATTCTGCGGTCGAAGACCTTTTCCCCATCTAAGATCACCTGGACATTCTTGTTCAAGTCGATCATTCCTGGAGAGACCAATATCCGGAACGCACCCAGCCGTGAGCTCCGGAGGTCGAAGCGATTATCCTGGTACGAAGCCTTGAGCACGGCAGAGGGCTTCTCGCGTTTGAAGACAAAGTATTTTTTCGGTTTGGGCACTCGGCCATTGAGCAAGATCTCGCCGGCGCCGCGTTTAACCTTCAGCGTGACTTCGGCCCCGTGTTTCAGCGTGGCTCTGAGTTTGCCGAGATCAACGAGGCCGTCGATCGGGATGCCGTTTCCGTCAACGATAATGTCGCCCGGCTTCAGACCGCTTCGTCTCGCTACATTGTCGCCATCCGAGACGGAGGCCACCATCACGCCGGGACCGGCAAAAGTGTCGTATGGGATTAATCCGATGGAGATAGTGCTGTCCACCAGGGCGACATTGTAATCGAGGTACCATTCAGCCGGTTCGTCTATCGTGATATCATCGATTGCGAGCCACCTGCACAGACCGAATTCCGGCGTGGCGGCTTCCCAGACGATGGTTGCGGGGAATGGATTCCGGGGATGTTGCTCCAGGTAATCGAATATGGTCGAATAATCGAACTCGAGTATGCTCGAGATGTGTTCCCCCGTCAGCCTTTGATACAGAATGTTGGCGCCGGCGCTCTCGGCCATGGCAATGGTCCGCTCCATTTGAGCGGTCGGGTAGTAACGATCCCGGTCGGCGCTCGTGACATAGATGTACGAATTGGCCAAATTGGGAGCATACGTCGAGAACCCGCCATCCTCGCTGGCGACTCCCATGGAACCATTCAGAGCCGCAAAGGCCGCAAAATCGTCCGGCTTGACCATGGCAAAGAGGAACGCCGCCGAAGCACCGTCGGACAAGCCGCTCAGGTACACGCGGTCGTCATCGACATTGAAACCGGCCTTGACGGCGCGTATCTGGGTCATGATGTTGGTCATGCCGACTTCATCAAACCAGGTGGCGCCCTGTTGCCCGAGCGGAAAGAGCACGAGCCAGCCCCGTCTTTCCGCGGTGGCCATAATTGCGGAATCCCCAACATATTCGTTAAGATTACGCTCGATCACAGGACGCGATACGATTCCATGCAGATGGACCAGCAATGGCGTCGGCGTTTTCGAATCGTAGCCTGACGGAACGTAAACCGCGTACGGTCGGGAGACGCTGTCGAGGCACATTGCCGATCCAAACAGAGCCTGGCCCCTGGTAGTGTCGGGCAGAGTCAACGAGCTGATTTCAGCCATGACATCCCGCCAGTCAGGCTTTGCAGAGACGATCCGGGCGATGAGTGAATCTGTCATTGACCTTTCCGGAGTATCAAGGAGCATGGTGAACTGGGCTCGCCAATCCTGAGCGGAAGCACTGAAGCATGGCAAAAGCAGGCAAGCTACAGTCGTCAGCCACCTACTCATAGCGCACCTCGCGTTTAAGAATACATGAACAGTTTCTGAGAGCGGAATCGGCGATAATTAGGGACATGATGTTCAATATGTCAAGTACCTAATTGGGAATGGTCAGATAGTGGACAGGGACGTGGGAGAGATATTGCCGTGTCGATGTAAGTCGCGGCGGGCCACAGGCTTGTGTCTTCGCACGGTTTCCATCTCTCGGGCCTTCGCATTGTTCCGAAGCCGGATATTGCGCGTCTGGCGGACGCCTGAGCCCCGGCTAATTGCTCGTATCGGAAAACGCACGCCATCCAGTGGTGGGTCCGTTAAGACTGCCTGAAACAGAGAGATTACAGACCTGCTGTGAGTTTGACAGAAACTTCATGGAGGCAGGTTCGTAACTTCACTGTTGCAGACTACCCATAATTTCAAGGAGAACAGGCCGATGATTTACAGGATTACTTTGCGACTGGTGGTTCTTGTAGCACTGTCAGCTCTTGCTTTGAGAGCCCAGGATTCAAAAGAATCGTCCTCTTATCCCAGGACGGCCGTTGTCGCAGGAAGTACAACGGATTTTGCGATGGTTCGACATGTTACTTTCCGGGGATCGAACTATGAAATCGGCCGGCAAATGGCCACCTTCGCACGCGCGAATGGCATCGGGGTAACGCCGGCAACGGACCCTTTGATCAACAGGTTGAGACGCGAGTACATCAAGACCGTGTATCCGGCATACTTCGATCGTATGCGCGGCCTGGCGGCGGGTTTCGGGTATGATGTAGAAGACGACCGGTGGGATTTCAGTCTGCTCTGGCAGCCCATGACGACAGGCATGGGATGTTCAATTGTGTACTGCCCCATTTCGTCTTCCGCGAACGAACACGGCTTGATGTGCCGCAATTACGACTTCACGACCGGGACGATAAACGGCCGGTATCCCGACTCCGGTTTTCTGCCGGCGAATTCCCGGCCAGTGATGTTTGAGATTCACCCCGATAGCGGATATGCGTCATTAGCCATGTGCGATTTCGAACTTCTTGGAGGCGTCCTGGACGGTATAAATTCCGAGGGCCTTGCTGTTGCAATCGCCGCCGATGATGAAACGACTTTCAAGTACGGAAGACAAACCGGCAATGAAGTCGGCCTGCACGAGTTGCTCTGCATGAGGTATCTTCTGGATAATTGCGCGAATGTGTCGCAGGCAAAGGAAGCCATGCTGACTTTAAAGCACTACTACTGTTTCATACCGTGTCATTACCTGATAGCCGACAAGCAGGGCAATTCATTGGTCTTTGAGTTCTCGTCCCAGCGCAATCAGAGCCACATCAGCGAAGGGAAAGGTCCGCAGGTTTTGACAAATCACCCGGTTTTCGCCTATGCGAGTATCGAGGAATTGCCGGAAGGATGGTCATATGATCGTTATCGGATACTGCAGAAAGCCGTGTCGAACGGGGCCAAATACTCCGCCGGCGATTTGATTACCATGCTCTCTTCGGTGCAGGCAATGGACCCCCCACCGGAGAATTCGCAGTATGCCCCTCATCGTACGCTCTGGAATGCTCTTTACGATTTGGAGGAACAGACACTTCAGATCACGTTCTATCTTGGTGAAAGCCCCGGCTCCGATAAGGAAGCGGCCTTGAGGTACAGCGAGCGGATCACGGTCAGGTTAGTCGACTGAAGTCGGGCTGTCGGGCCGCTACGGCCGGCGGTCCCGATAACAGGCTCGCCAGGTTGCCGTCAAATTCGAACCCGCGGCCGAATCGTCCTGTTCCGGCCGCACCGGAACGCGTTGTAAGATAATATGACAGAGGGCGGACATTGCACGAGTTCCGTCTGAAAGCCATTGCGATAAGGCAGACTCTATATTAGCTTAATCCGCCAACCGCCCAAATGGTTTGACGACGTACAGGCCGTTGGTAAATGTTTGGCCGGCGGTGTTGGTCAACTCCGTTCCTTTGGTGACTTGGCTCATCGATCGGTAGTTACAGACTGCCCGAGAGAGAGGGATGACATGATAACAACACGGAGCATCGGGATTGTTAATAGTATCATCGCGCGGGTTCCCCTCGGCGATCCTCTCTGGTCTCTATCATAAACACAAGGAGAAGACTGCGTGAAAGCAGAAATGACGGACATACCCCATGGCCGACCGGATGGATGCGAGGCACGAGTCTGCGTTGCGCTTACGGAAGACGGTGTGGCGCTTCCGGTCGTCGACATCACGAACCCGGCCTTTGCCTGCGATTTCTCCGACGAGCAGCTCGCCGCAATCGCCGAGCGCACCCGGCGTGGTCTTGCACGGTCAAAAAGGTTGCCGACTTTTGTCCTGCGCCTGCTGGGCCGACGCTCGGTGATCATGCGCGGGATGCTGGCCAATCCGAGCTTTGTGAGCGGAATGATAACGTACCTGTTCAAGCTCGGGCCCGAGATTCTCCCGCCCGCCTTCGGCGACCGCCTCGACCGCCGGATGCTGTCGACCATAGGACCGGTGGCGTGCCGCCTGCGCCTGCGGGAGGCAGCGCGGCAGATCGCCGACGCGCTGTCGCCGCTCCTGACCCGGCGCAATGGCCCTCTCCGGCTGATCAACATCGCCGGTGGTGTGGCTGCGGACGCTTTCAATGCCCTGCTCCTGCTGCAAAGGGAGCAGCCGGCGCTTCTTGTGAACCGGGAAATCCGTCTCGCCGTGCTCGATATCGACTCCGACGGCCCGGCATTCGGCTCCCGGGCGGTGGCTGCCCTCACCGCCGAACAGGCGCCGCTGGCTGGCCTCAACGTCACGCTGGAGCATTCGTTCTATGACTGGAACAACGCCTCTGCCCTTGCCGGGATTCTCGGCGGTCTGCCGGCCGACGCCGTTGCCGCAGGTTCCTCCGAGGGCGGCCTCTTCGAATACGCCGATGACGAGATCATTGTCTCGAATCTGGTGGCCCTCCGGGCGGCTACCCCCCCGGACTTCGTCATGGTCGGTTCACTGGTTCGAGATGACAACCTGGCCTGGTTCACTCGTGGAGCCGGGTCTCTGGAGCTCCGCCCGCGCGGGCTTGCCGCCTTTGGCGCGCTCGTCGAAGGCGCCGGCTGGGCGATCCGGCAGACGATGACCGATCCATTGTACCACGTCGTCACTTTGAAGAAAGCAAACTCGTGAGGTTCCGGCCCTAGGGGCAGGCCGGCGGCGGCGGGCCGCTGGGAATCCCAAACAAATATGCCAGCAGATACGATACGTCGGAGATGTTTACCTTAGAGTCAGGGTCACCGTTGGCATTTCCCTCAGCCGGGCAGGCCGGGGGGGGACCGGATGGAATGCCGAAAAGATAGGCCAGCACATGGGACACGTCGGATATGTTGACCTTGTCGTCGGGGTCGTTGTTGGCATTGCCGGAATAGCGATGGCAGCAACAGGAATCACCGGGAGGAACTCCGTCGGTATCTTCCTGGCCGGGGTTGTAGACAAAGGGGCAGTTGTCGTCGAGACCCAGAATACCGTCTCCGTCAGAGTCCAGCGACTGGCCTTCGATTACTGCCAGGACCTGGTTGGCAGAGACGCCCAGCAGAGTGTCGGTTAAGCCGCTGGGCCACTCTACCAGGACTGAGTCTACACTGGTGGCATCTCCCAGGCCAAAATGGGCTTCCATTGGCGCCTGCGAGAACAGACTGGACTGCGATGTAATCTCGCGGCACTGGCGTACGATCTGACCGGCGATAGTCGCCACGATTCTCACCCTTGCCCCGATGCCGGACCGATTCGATAACGCGCCCTCGCATATCACGTCGAGCCATGCATTGTCGTTGCCGCCGTTAAGATAAAACGCGTTGTGATAGTAATTGTTGTTAGCGACCACCAGGTCGAGATCACCGTCACGATCGTAATCCCCCCATGCGGCGGCCAACGATGCTTCCATGTCAGTGGCTACGGGGCCGGTCACGACCTTGGTGAATGTTCCGTCGCCGTTGTTTTCCATCAGAGCATTGGGTCTGGGCGCAAAATATCCGGTAAAGGAAGTGATGACGACATCCAGATCCCCGTCGTTATCGTAATCACCCCAGGCACCTGAGAGCCACGTACTTGCGCCGGGATTAAACGCCTCAAGGGGGACGCGACTGAATATTCCGTCAGTATTCTTGTACAAGCGGCAATCGGCTCCCCCTGTTTCCAGCAAGTCGAAGTCACCGTCATTGTCGTAGTCCGCCCAGCTAAAGCCAATGCTGGAGTCGGCCGCGAACGCGGGCGTATTGTCATTGACAAAGGTGCCATCACCGTTGTTGCGATACACGAGGTTCGAGCGCTCGTCCCGGCGATAAACGATATCCAGGTCCCCGTCATCATCGAAGTCACAAACGGAATGGTAGGCGAAGTCCCCGTTCGGCAGTCCGATCAACTCGCGGCCGACCCGCGCCAGGCTGTCAATATCGTTCCGGTAGTAGAAGGGGCCGAGACCGCCGGTACACGGGGGCGGGCAGTGATTTCCGACCAGGAGATCGACATCACCATCGTTGTCAAAATCCCCCCAGGTGGCCGACACCGACATCCCGGCGTCCGTGGCCACCGACCCTGCGGTCAGCTTCGTGAAGCTCCCGTCACCATTGTTGACATACATGTAGTTTGGTCTCGCTCCAGTACCGGTCGGCGGGCTGCACGCAAAGCAATCAATATCGCCATCGTTGTCAAAGTCAGCCCAGCTGGCATCTATGGAGTGCACATCGAAAACAACGGGACCGGAAGTCACTTTCGTGAAATCCCCGCTGCCGTCGTTGGTGAAAAGAGTATTGGCGTGGGCCCGGTCTAAGAACCAGTGAGGGAAATAGAGATCAGCATAGCCATCACCGTTGTAATCGACCCAGTTGACCCCGTGAGAGCAATCGGCATCGTCCCAAATGGGACCTGGCATAACCCGAGTAAAAGTCACCTGGGCCCGGCTCGCACTGACACCACTGGTTCCATCCTGACCGGCGACCGGGCAAGTCAGAATCGTTGCAGTGATCAGCAGCAAAGAGACGGCATTCCATGGTAACCTGTTAGTTGACAAGCGTTTCATAGTGTCACCTCCAACTCGACTACGGAAGCCCGCGTGGAAAGTCCTGTTATTTCTATTGACGTCGCGCGTCGCAATCCTGTGCAATATCGGGCCGGCTGGGCCGCTCGACGCTGCAGTCGCCCTCAAAAATCGCCGGAGAACGCAACACCTCCTGCTTCTCAGGCACCCAACGGCAGGCGGCAGACAGGCTGTGGCCGTCGTGCCCTATCATGAATGTCCACGGTAACAGCGGTTCCTTACAGGCCGGCGATCATTAGCTCCGGCCTCTAAGGGCAGGCCGCCGGCGGCGGGCCGCTGGGAATCCCGAACAAATATGCCAGCAGATACGATACATCGGAGATGTTTACCTTGGAGTCAGGGCCACCGTTGGCATTTCCCTCAGCCGGGCAGGCCGGAGGGGGACCGGAAGGAATGCCGAAAAGATAGGCCAGCAAATAGGACACGTCGGATACGTTGACCTTGT
>Ga0224495_10000996_pt1 | contig 21017 bp, 20 predicted proteins | sample SF_Jul11_sed_USG_FD_168128 | JGI IMG/M metagenome (GOLD analysis project Ga0224495, IMG submission 168128) | Sediment microbial communities from San Francisco Bay, California, United States - SF_Jul11_sed_USGS_4_1 | ecosystem: Environmental > Aquatic > Marine > Sediment | place: USA: California...
AGCCAGCCTGCACCGCGATCGGTCAAGGCCTTGGTATAGATCTCTTTAGCTGCTACGAGATCGATATCGCTATAGGTAGGTACCTGCCCACACGGTTGTTGCCGCCACGCATCATAGGCCAGTGCAAGGTTGAGGATGCGGGCAGGAATCTCAGGATGCCGATAAGTTGGAATGGTTTCTCCATCGACGATGAACGAGCGATCGAGATCTCCCTCTGCCATCCAACAGAGGTGGACCGGCTGCTTGTGGCCTACCTGGCGAGCTGCACGGATTCCCTTGATGATCCCTGCTGCAACTGGGGGATTGTCTCCAGGTCTCACGGATACGTGTACAATAATCAGAGCGTCAAGTTCATCCGATGTCAGCATCGTCTCGACAGCCTGCGCATGCTGCTCTTCAGTCGCAAAGCCGATGACATCGACAGGGTTTCTGAGCGCGGCCATTGAGGGGAGGAAGGAGGCGAGTGCCGACCGCGTTCGTTCGGACAACTCAGGTACAGAAAGCCCTTCTGCCGCACAACTGTCGGCACAGAGCACACCCGGCCCTCCTGAGTTGGTCAAGATCCCAATTCGCTTACCTTGTGGACGTGGCTGGCTCGACAGGCCTGTAGCCAGCGCCAGAAACTCTTCTAAGGTCTTTGCCCGGATCACTCCACATTGAGCAAACAAGGCGTCAACAGCCTTATCGTTTGTCGCGAGTGCCGCCGTATGCGATCCGGCGGCGGATTGTCCTGCGTCTGTCAGGCCCGCCTTCAGGACGACGACCGGTTTATTTCTGGCAACTCGTTCGGCAATCCGTCTGAACCGTTGAGGGTCGACGATGGTTTCGAGGTACAAGAGAATGACATCAGTGTTTGGGTCTTGCTCCCAGTACTCGAGCAGGTCGTTCACAGTCACGTCCACATGATTACCGACGCTGACGAAGCTGGAGACACCCAGATTCAACCGCTGGGCTGCCGTGACTACGGCCAGTCCGAGTCCGCCGCTTTCGGAAGCGAGGGCCACACGACCGGCCGGTGGAATGATCGGCGTATAGGTGGCATTGAGCCGGATGGCGGGGTCGAGGTTCATCAATCCGAAACAGTTCGGCCCGATCAGACGAATTCCGTATCGGTGAACTCTTTCGCGCAACTGCTCTTCGAGCGACGTTCCGATGTCGCCGGTTTCGGCGAACCCCGCTGTGATGACAATCGCCGCGGGAATCTGTTTGGCCGCACAGTCGTCGATGATGGATAAGGCGAGACCAGCCGGCACTGCGATGATGGCCAGATCGACAGGAGAAGGAATGTCCCGAAGCGATGGAAAGGTACGAAGTCCCGCGATCTCAGTGGCATGAGGATTGACCGGGATGACCGAGCCGGTAAAGCCGCCATTCTGTAGCGACTCGAGAATGCGGTGTCCGATACCGGTTTCTTCGCGGGTGGCGCCGACCAGGGCGATCGCGTGCGGATAAAAAAATGGCTTCAGCGACCCGCTGCTGTATTCCTGTGAGGGTCCAGTCATCGATCCCTTCTCGTAGGAAGTGTGAGGGTCGCTCAACGGGGCGAACGATCAGATAAGCCACTCGGGCGAAAGAAGCAAGATGGCTCCGAGACCGGCCATGACCAGGCCACTGGCCAGCTTCAGCCAGCGTCCAGCCCTTTCTTGTAATTTCCTCCGACTCAGCGTGACCACCGCGATCGTCACCATGAGTCCGTCGTCAAGAATATAGGCCAGGTTATAGAGGCCAAGGTACCCGTAGTAGTTCCACGTCGGCAACTGTTGCATCGTCAGGATTTGTGTATAGACCGCTGGAAATCCGGCTGTGCAGAGCAATTCAATCGTATTCACAAGCCCGGCCAGAACGATGACGCTCACCAAGGCTCCGGCAAGGTTGTCGGCCTGGAGGATGCGGCGGATACGAGCATACAGGCCGGGTTTCGCGGACTCGGGGATGCTCAGAGACAGACCTTGATGGAGAGCAAAGAAATCTTTCACATTGACCGTTCCGATGAAGAGCGCGATGCCGCCGAGCCCGATCTGAAGGGCGCGCGACAGCCCTACCACAAGAAACACGTTGAGCCATGCCGCCATGAAGGCAAAATAGAGCAATCCACTGACGATGACGAACGTTCCGGCGATGAGCGCCATCTTCCGCCGATCTTGGAGATTGACCAGCAGCGACAGGAGAAAGAGCAGGACCCACATCGCGCAAGGATTGAAGCCGTCGAGCAAACCGATCACGATGGTGAACAGCGGCAGGCCAAGATCCCGGACACGAAGCGAGCCGAACCATCCCGTCTCGATGCTCTCGACCGATGGACCTGGTACGGTGTCCGGTGCTTTCCGGTCGAGCATGGCGCGGATTTTAGCTCCGGTCGTGTCGGACGACTGGAATCCGAGGATCAGCTCTGTGCCGATGAGAAATGCAGGAACACCAAGGGTGGTGATGCCTCGATCCTTGGCCCATACCTCGAGTCGTTGTCGCGCGGCGGGGTCCTCAGCGATGTCGTAGAGGGCAATGTGAAGCGAAGGACGCTCGCGTCGAAGGTCGTCGAGGAAAATCTTTGCGGCTTCGCAATGGGGACAGCCCGCTCTGACAAAAACCTCGATGTCCGGGATAGCTTCTCCCGCCCAAGCGCTGGCCGGGAGAGCGAGCACGATGACGAAGACGTGCGTGGCGAGCTGACGGAAGAATGTGTGCCAAGCTGTGCGCTGGAACGACACCTCTGCTAACTGGTGATGTCCGGTGGTGACATGAATCTGATGTACGACAACACATCCAGCATTTGCTCATCCGTCAGCTTACCGCGAAAGCTGTGCATCGGGCTGAACAAGACGCCGTTTGAAATCGCCACGAGTAACTCCCAATCCGTCTTCGAGCGACTGATCTGAGATCGAAGATCGGCCGGTTGGACGATCAAATCTTGGCTCTCTGGCCCATTTCCGTCCAGTTGAGCCCCATGGCAACGGAGGCACTGTCGCTCATACACACCCTGTCCGGCCTTCGAATCCCCTCGGATCGCTTGAGCGAAGACCACAGATGTTGAGAGGGCAATGAATAGTAGTATGAGAGTCGTCGCTTTCATCTTCGCTCCTTTCACCGTAGTACGAGCACCGGGCAAGACACATGATGAACAACGGCATGGGATACGCTTCCCAACAGGAAGCGAGAAATGCCCTTCCGTCCATGAGAGGTGATGACGACGAGGTCCACAGCCTTTGCCTCTTCTTCGATCACCGAGGCGGCATGACCGGTGGCGACTTTCGTGCTGACCGAGTATCGGGGGGTCATGAGTTTGCTGGCGGTCGACTTGACGAGTTCCTCCGCATAACGCTCAGCTCCCTCCCACCATGTTCTGGTACCCATGGCATCGTAAGGATCGTCCACTCCGATCGGAACGACGGCGTGGAGTACGCAGAGTTCAGCAGGGTCGGCGAAGGGATGTTTCGTGAGCCATGCCGCGATTCGGTCAGCATCATCGCGATCCTCGATGGCGACAAGCACCCGTTGAACTTTGCGCGATGCACCCTTGACGATCAAGGTTGGGCGAGAGCCGTGCAAGAGCACCCGATGGGATACGCTCCCGAGGACCATCTCCGAGAGCCGGCTTCGTCCACGCACACCGACGACGACGAGATCGGCCGAGAGGTTGTCCGCGCTGTCGAGGATGAGCTGTGCGGGATTAGCGACTTCATTGACCTTCCTGATGGACTTGATCTCCGGCGGAACCATAGTCGCGGCATGATCCAGTGCCTTGCGCCCGGCATCGACCATCGCGTGACGGAAATCCTCGTACCCTTGGACGTTGCCTGCTTGGGCCACGACCGGATTTTGAAGAATTCCCAAGTCGACACCATGGACCAGGGTGACGTCCGATGGGTGATAGAGGTGGAACGTTTGGGTGACTGCCGCAAACGCCTGATCGGACCAATCGACGCCGATGACGACTCTCATTCCATGACCTTTCCCATCCGACCGTCAAAACAGCGGATGTGGTGCGGTGCCGAACGGAAGCACCAGCGGTGATTCGCCAAGATTGCCGCGAAGACGCCACGAGCCGTTTTCCGGGACGAGGTAGTGTACTTCTTCATGCCAACTGTCGATGGGGACATACAGGCCGGTGGTCTTCGATCTGGCCCACAAGTGCCCTGTGCACGTGACCTCCAGCACAGCATCCTTCCCTGCTCCGAGCTTGGTCATCTTTGTGAAGAGATGGGTACTGGCGATCTCCTCGTACTCATCAAAGAGATCTTTCCAGATCTTGCGGATATCGTCCTTCTTAAACCCATGGTAGTTGTACTGGGAGGAATAGATGGCCATGACCTGTTCCAGGTCATGGGCTTTGATCGCTTGCTCCGCCCGCTCAAAGGCTTTGACAACGCTATTGACCGTCGCCTCGTCGACCTCAATCACCGACCCGGATGGAACGACGATTTTCGCCGATGCCGTGCCCAGTCCGATGACACTTGCGATCAGGAGTACCAGTGAGACAACCGTCGATGCTGGATGACCTCGTCCGCTCAAGCGAGCCTCCTTTTTATTGTGGTGGTGAGCCCGTCGAAGAAGGTGTCCGCTCTTTCCATTCCAACTGCGACTCTTCCGCCAGGTTTAAATACTCCACCACATCGTGATCGCTGACTTCGGCGAAGTCGATAAAGTGATGACCCACAGCCCAGAATGGGTCTGGTGTGGCGAGGATGACCAACTCATCCACCTGGACGCGCGCCTCTCGTATCGTATCGACAGGGCCGACCGGAATAGCTCCGATCAGTCGGCGAGGTTTAAGGTGTCTGATGGACTGGACAGCTGCAAAGAACGTGGAGCCGGTGGCGATCCCATCATCCACGAGAATCACACTGTGGTCGGCAAGCGTGGGCATCTGCCGACCTTGGCGGTACATACTCTGCCGTCGAGCGATCTCTTCTTGCTGCATGTGAACCAGCCCGTCGACGTCGGTTCGTGAAAAACCGTAGGCCGCCATTGCCTCAGGGTTCAGATAGATCGTCCCTGTTTCACCTACTGCGCCGAGTGCATACTCAGGGTTATCCGGCGCTCCCAGCTTTCGGGTGATAAAGACGTCCAGCGGAAGATGGAGCCCCAGGCTCAGCTGATAGCCGACGGCGACCCCACCGCGTGGGAGTGCCAAGATAATGGCTGTTGGGTCATCACGATACTGGAGTAGTCGTTCCACGAGCCGACGACCGGCCTCTTCGCGATTCCTGAACATTACGCTCTTTCCTTCCGCTCAGTAACCTCGCGGCCCTACACAATAAGGCCGCTCGTTACTCCGACCCCGATCAACAACATCGCCAATAGAATCACGATGAGCGTGAGTAAGGGGTGGTGATGCGCCCCACCATCCTTCTTATCCCGCCTCTCCCAGTGCAGCTCCCAGGGAATTTCGAGGTAACGAGGGTGCCGGAACATCATCTCCTCCACTTACTTCACGCGATTTTGACTTCAATCGCTTTAGGCTTCGCCTTCTCAGACTTTGGGAGATGGACTTTCAATACGCCATCCTTATACTCGGCGTTGACCTTCGACCCGTCGGCATCTTCGGGAAGGGTAAAGCTCCGCATGAAACTCCCATAGGCTCGCTCAACGCGGTGATACTTTTTGCCCTTTTCTTCCTTCTCGTATTTCCGTTCGCCACTAATCGAGAGGACATCGTCTTGGACGTTGATCTTGATCTCTTCTTTCTTCATTTCGGGCACTTCAGCTTTGATGACATATTCCTTCTCGTCCTCCGAGATATCCACGAGCGGCGACCATTCGGAGACGGTGAGGGCTTCCTTCTTATCGCCGCCGGTAGGAACCGGTGTGCGGCCGAATAGGGCGGAGAGTCGTTTCTCCATTTCTTCGAGTTCCTTGAACGGATTCCATCGCGTCGTCGGTTCCCATCGTTGCAATGCGCTCATAACCGTCGCCTCCTTGTATGTATGATTGATGAGGGCCTAGATGCTCTGCCATCAACATTTGCATTGACGGTGCCAACATCCAAGACTTGAAGGATCCACGAGAAAATGGCCTGGTTCTAGATAACCAGGCGGGCCGGGTTCATCAGAAATGGAGAAGGGTCTGTGGCAATACGGGACAGTGGCACCGAAGGGGCTGTGGCCTCTTTCGACATTGATTGATAGAAAAGTGGGAGGCCTGAAGGCAAGATCTGTGCATAAGGAGACTCGTGTCCTTGAGGGGGGTTACTGCTTGTCGTCCAGGAAGCAGGACAAGAACTGAGGTTGAGTATGGGTCATGCAGGGCCGAAAGACTGGACGGGTAGGACCAAAGCAATGCGAAGCAAGTCACTCGCTTCCAGAGGCGGAAGTCACCAATCGGCCAACATGGCGAGGGAAAGTCAAGACGATAAGACGACCAAGGTCCTCATCATGGGAGCCGCTGGTCGAGATTTTCATAACTTCAATATCGTTTTTCGGGATAATCCCAGCTATCGAGTCGTCGCATTCACCGCCGCACAGATTCCCCACATCGCGGGGCGAACCTATCCCCCAGAACTGGCTGGGACTCTCTATCCGAATGGAATCCAAATCGTACCGGAAGAGGAATTCGAGTCCATCATTAAGGCTCAGGCAGTCGATCAAGCGGTCTTTGCCTACAGCGATGTCTCGCATGAGGAAGTCATGCATAAAGCCTCGCGCGCCCTTGCCGCAGGGGCGGACTTCCGCCTGTTGGGCCCACGTTCGACGATGCTGTGTTCCATCAAGCCGGTAGTCTCTATTTGTGCAGTTCGGACGGGAGCAGGGAAAAGTCCCGTCGCGAGAAAAATCGCTGGTTGGCTGAGATCAGAAGGTCGGCGAGTCGCGGTGATCCGCCACCCGATGCCGTATGGCGATCTCGCGCAGCAGGCAGTTCAACGGTTTTCCACGATCGAGGACCTGCAGCAGGCACGTTGCACGGTCGAAGAGCGTGAGGAGTACGAACCACATATCAATCAGGGTGATGTCGTCTTTGCGGGAGTGGATTACGAACGAATAATCAGGCTGGCCGAATCCGAGGCTGATGTCATCCTCTGGGATGGTGGAAACAACGATTTCCCGTTTGTAGAGCCCGATCTCGAGATTGTCCTCGTTGATCCCCACAGAGCGGGTCACGAACAATGTTATTTCCCGGGAGAGGTCAATCTGCTCCGTGCCGATGTGGTCGTCATCACCAAGGTGGACACGGCCCATCCGGAGAAGGTCGAAGCCCTTCGGCTGGCGGTTAACTCCGCTAATCCTATGGCTCCGATCATCGAATCCACAATGCCATTCATGGTCGAGGATGCCTCGGTCATTCAAGGCAAGCGTGTCCTGGTGATCGAAGATGGCCCTACAGTCACACACGGAGGCATGGTGTACGGGGCCGGGATCTTGGCGGCTAAAAAGTACGGAGCGTCGGCGTTTGTCGATCCGCGGCCGGCCGTGGTCGGTACTCTTCGTGACACATTTCGGGACAATCCACACTTGGATTGCCTCCTGCCGGCGATGGGCTACGGAGTCGGGCAGCTCCGTGATCTCGAACAGACAATCAACGGGGTGGACTGCGATGTCGTCGTCATTGCGACACCGGTTGATCTCCGCGGGCTGATCAATATCAGGCGACCGACCGTGCGAGTAAGCTACGAATTCGAGGAAACCGGCAGCAGGCTTCGCAGCACGGTCATGCAACTGCTGGCGAACGAGCAGCACGATCGAACTCATCGATTCGGAACTCGAGGGAGCGCGGGATGAAACGAGGTCATAAGTCGTTTAAGAATCTGCCCAAGATCCAGGCAAAGCGGTTCAAGAAGCTGAGGCTGGAGAAGGAACGAGAGCGAGCCAAGCGAATAAGAGTTAGGTCGGCCGAGAAACGGTCTCCAAGTAGAGGAGACTGAAGGCCAGGTGTCGATGTCTCCTGTCAATCCTCAAGAGAAGAATGTGGTGCAACATGCCGGCACATAATGCCGATGTCGCGGCGGTGTTTGAAGAGATGGCAGACCTTCTCGAGATCGAAGGATCCAACCCATTCCGCATTCGGGCCTATCGCAATGCGGCTCGCACGCTCCGGGATCTCCCGCGTGAAGTCGGCATGATGCTCGACGAGGGAGAGGATCTAACAGAAATGCCTGGTATCGGGGAAGACCTCGCGGCAAAGATCAAGGAGGTCGTCCAGACCGGTACGGCCGCTGCGCTCGAAGAACATCGCAAGAAGGTTCCAAAGACTCTCACGGACTTGCTCAGAATTCCCGGCATCGGACCAAAGCGAGCGAAAGCGCTGTACCACGATCTCAACATCCGGACGCTTGATCAGCTGCAGAAGGCTGCGCAGGACGGGCTGGTGAGATCGCTCCAGGGGTTTGGAGAGAAGACCGAACGATATATCTTGAATCAACTGAAGGAGCGGGCCGGGGAGGAGAAGCGATTCCAATTGGCGGTCGCCACTCAGTATGCCGGAGCCTTGGTCACCTACCTGAGGGAATCTCCAGGCGTGAAGCAGGTCGTGGTGGCGGGAAGCTATCGGAGGGCGAAAGACACGATCGGGGATCTCGATATCCTCGTCACCGCCGCCTCCGGTAGCCTCGTGATGGATCGATTCGTGTCGTATCCGGAAGTCGAAGAGATTCTGGCACATGGGGCGACCAAAGCGAGCGTCAGGCTGGCCTGCAAGCTGCAAGTCGATGTGCGAGTCGTTCGCGATGATAGTTACGGATCCGCGCTTCAGTACTTCACCGGTAGCAAGGCGCACAATGTGGCCTTGCGTCAATTGGCACAGCAGCGTGGACTCAAGTTGAATGAATACGGTCTGTTCAGAGGCGATCAGTCAGTGGCTGGGGCCACCGAAGAATCAGTCTATGCCGCAGTCGGGCTGCCGTGGATTCCACCGGAACTCCGGGAGAATCGCGGGGAGTTCGACAGCGCGCGAGCTGGGCGCTTGCCGGTGCTCGTGGAGGTTGCCGATCTGAAGGGCGATTTGCACGCGCACACCAAAGCGACCGATGGCCACAACTCCATGAGAGAAATGGCGGAAGCGGCAGGGGCGAACGGTCTTGAGTATCTGGCGATCACCGACCATTCGAGACGTCTGACGATGGCCAAAGGTCTTGATCCGAAACGGCTGTTTGCACAACTCGAAGAGATCGATCGGCTGAACGAGACGTTGAGCAGCATCACCTTACTGAAGGGGATCGAGGTCGATATTCTTGAAGATGGCAGCCTGGATCTTCCTGATGAAGATCTCTGCCGACTCGACCTGGTAGTTGGGGCCGTGCATAGCCACTTCCGACTCTCCCGAGAAAAGCAGACCGAACGAATCCTGCGCGCCATGGACCATCCCTGTTTCACGATCTTGGCTCACCCCAGCGGCCGGCTCATCAATGAACGAGCGCCCTACGACCTGGACATGGCACGTGTCATCCACCATGCCCGAGAGCGAGGCTGCTTCTTGGAGGTGAATGCACATCCAATCCGGCTTGATCTAACCGACACCGACTGCCAGATGGCAAAAGAGGAGGGCGTCATGCTCAGCATCAATTCCGATGCCCACAGTACCCTGGATCTTGGGAATCTCCGGTATGGTGTCGGGCAGGCGCGCCGAGGGTGGGTGGAGAAGAAGGATGTGTTGAATAGCCGGTCTCTACAAGCGCTGCGACCGCTGCTCAAGCGCACGATGATGAACGCGTGAACTTTCCCTCGACGTAGCTCGGGGCCCTGGGGCCATCGAAGAGTGAAACGCCAGGCGTGGGTCGGTGGCCTGGTGAGGTATGTATGGACAAGGATAAGTGCAGTTCGGCCTCTCACGTTGGGGGTTGTGGATGAATCCTTTCCCAAGATTCAGGCTCATACGAGTCATCCCACAATTCATCAATAAGGAGGTGTATGCCTGTGGTCAACGTCTCAACATCATTCGTCACCCAAGAACGGGGACGAGTCGACCGCTGCCATCGATGCGGCGGCTTTATGGTTCCGGAGAAAGTGTTCGAAATCGGGTCGATCGATTGGCACTGTGTAAGCTGCGGCGAGCGGATCGATCCTGTCATTCTTGCCCATCGTCAGGCACAAGGGCTGACAACTGTTGCTCGCGAAGAGGCCGAGAAGCTGTTTGTCGGTCACGGCAAGCGCCGCCTGAACTAACCCTTTCTTATTGGAATCGGGGGCGTCATAGCCCCCATCCAATTCAAACCGAACGTCAGTCTCCATACCAAGGCAACCTATCAACGGACAGTCCTTTGTCCCGGAGGGATGGACTCGTCGTGCGGATCTGCTCTATCGTCCATCGGAGCGGCTCCGCATGATGCGGTGGCTCGATACCGAAGTATTGTGTTCGGGACGGCCGAGCGGTGTAGCGTTCGTTTCGATCGCACCCATTGATTGAGAGGACTCCGATGTCGACAAAAGAAGAGTTACTCGCAAGGGCGCAGAAACCGGCCGAGGAATCTCGGCGACTCCATGCTTTTTACAAGGGGAAGATTCAGACGTTTCCGAAATGCCCCATCCGCAGCCTCGACGACTTTGCCTTGTGGTACACACCGGGCGTTGCGGCTCCCTGTCGTGACATTCAAGCCACTCCCGGCTTGGTCTACGACCTCACGAATAAAGCCAACTGCATTGCGGTCGTGTCCGACGGGACGAGGGTGTTGGGCTTAGGCGACATCGGCCCCGAGGCCGGCTTGCCGGTCATGGAGGGAAAGGCATTGCTGTTCAAGTATCTGGGCGGGGTGGATGCTGTGCCGATCTGTTTGGATACCAAAGACCCCGACGAGATCGTCCGAACCGTCAAACTGTTGGAGCCGTCGTTCGGCGGCATCAATCTCGAAGACATCGCAATGCCGAAGTGTTTTCGAGTCCTTGAAGAAGCGCGCCGCCTCTGCTCGATTCCCGTCTGGCACGATGATCAGCAGGGATCCGGCACAGTGCTGCTGGCCGCCTTGATCAATGCACTGAAAATTGTCGGCAAACCGATCGGGAACATCCGCATTGCCATGATCGGGATGGGCGCGGCCAATGTGCCCACCTATCGGTTCTTGAAAGCCCAGGGAGCAGAGCCGGCGTCGATCGTGGCTTGTGACCTTGGTGGCATTCTCGGAACTCACCGCATCGACTATCGGGACAATCCTGAATTCAGCCAGCTATGGAAGGTCTGCGTCGAAACGAACAGAAAGGGCCGCCGGGGTGGGATTCCTGAAGTGCTTCGGGGCGCGGATGTCTGTATCGCCTTTTCGGCGGGAGGAATTATCAAACCGGAATGGATCACGACCATGGCCAAGAATGCCATCGTGTTTGCCTGCGCCAACCCCGTTCCGGAGATCTGGCCCTGGGAAGCGAAAGAAGCCGGGGCCAAGATTGTGGCGACCGGCCGAAGCGATTTTCCCAACCAAGTCAACAACTCCCTGGTGTTCCCAGGGATCTTCCGAGGCACGTTGGATGTGCGCGCCCGCACCATCTCGGACGAGATGGCGATCGCAGCAGCGATGGAATTGGCAAGCTGCGCAGAAGAGCGAGGCATCAGCGACGACAATATCATCAGTACCATGGACGAATGGGAGGTTGTGCCGCGCATTGCCGCCGCCACCGCGCTCAAGGCGCAAGAGCAGGGTTTGGCTCAACGGAGCCGGACAACAGTGCAGCTGATGGAGGACGCAGCCGAACGAATCAGACAGGTCAGGGAAACAGTTCGTCTGGTGATGAAGGAAGGGGGCATTGTGCCACCACCTGCATAATGTGGGGCATCTTGCCCTCATTGATTCCGACAAGATCGAGGTTACCTGGTAAGTGAAGGAGGTGGCTTGAACTTAGAGAGGTCGGGAGTCTCGGGTTTTGAAACTCGCTCTTGTGCAGCCAGTAGGCAAGGGGCTGCGGGCGCTGTTTCCGTCGCGGAGTCAGGGTGTTCAAGGGACGCGCCATCGATCGTCGGTGCCACTAGGCACGGCCGTCTTGTCGGTCTGATCGAAGAGTGAGGCGCGGGGCAATCAGCCTCAGGCGACTGAAGGATTGTCGAACGTGATTCCGGCCAGATGACAGCCCCCGTGGTTCCACATGAGAGCGGGCTGTTTTTTTGTGTATTCTCACCATGAAGTGATATCTCACAAGTAAGCAATCAATACACACGGCGAATAGGTTTGCCGAAGGTCACCTCGATCAGTGCTCACTAAAGGGATAGCCGGGGGTACAACAAAAACCGGAGTGGAGGGTGGGTCTAGAAAGTTGCTTCTATGCCCTCTTTTGCCCCATGCGTCACTTCAAACTGTAGCAGCTCTCACCACACCACAATTCTTCGCTCATGCAGTCGAGTGCCCGAAGTAGATCAGTTTCTGTGCGTATTTCTTATTCGAAGAGGTTGCACGATGGAGAGGCACGACGGTTGCGTATAGCTAAGACTGTCGAACAACGACCTGAGCGGCGACCGTATCTCCTGGTGAAAAGTCAGGCACAAGAAAAGTCGTCGTTGACTGTAGACGGCAATGGTCGTTGGCCGGATAGGCGAAAGGGGGTGACGTGTATATCGATATGTTGGGATGAGGTTGTCTCTGTTCAATAAGAACGTTCGGCTAAGAGAAGGATCAATCGATTTACGTGTTGAAGATGGAGGTAGATCATGAGGAACAGATGGTATTCGGTCATCGGAGTAACTACATGCGTTGCCGCGGGAGGAACCATGCTGTGGAGCGCGGGAACCGGTACCGCGTATGCCTAAGCTGAGGGGATGGGCGCCCCACCATCGAAAGTGGAGATCACCATTCGAGATCGCCAACATGGGTATGAGACTGTAGGGATCACGATGCCCTCACAGAAGACGATCATCGTGGTCCGTAACGAGAACAGTGTGACACATGGATTTGCCTCAACCTTGTTCAAGGACTTGCTGGTTCGTGTGGAGAATGGGAAAGAGGTGAAGGGGAAAAATTTTCGGTCGTTCCACGTCGAACCAGGTCACACCATGACCCTGGAGTTTTCAACTGCGCCGACGAAATTCGCTCCCTATGGCGGGGCCGAGAGTATACGTCATGCAATCTGGTGTGACATTCACCCCGAAGTGAAAGGGGAGATCTATGTCATCGAAACGAGAGGAGAGGTTGGTGGTGGCTAACGAGTTGCCGTTGGGGCGGCAGAGTAACCCTACTTGGTACAAGACCTCGGAGGGGAGTGGGCTATATGGTTACCTCAAGAGGTGTTGATCCATCGTAGGACTGAGATGCACAAGGGAAGGAGAAAGGCTCATCGAGGGATAGGACGTGATTGCCCCAGCCCTGTAGTTTCGGCCATGCAAGTGGGGGAACGACGATGACGAACGAGACGAAAACCTACAACAGGTCAGCGATAGTACTCGTCGGTTTTCTCATTTCGCCCATTTCGATTGTGGGAAATTGCCTGGTGTCATCTACGGCGCTCGCCGGAGAGTTCCACTTTATCGTCCATGATGTGAAAGGCGATGCAGCAGCCTGGTCTCCGCGCGAGGTGGTCATTCACAAGAGCACCGACCTGGATGGGGGACTGCTCTTTATTCTAGAGAACCCGACGCCTCGTACCCATGTGTTCGAAGCTCCAGGCCTGTTCGAGCAGATTATAGTGGAAGGGAGTGAAAACAAGACCGTGAAACCGATGCGGGTCTACGCCGCCCCCGAAGAGACCGTGCTCGTCCAGGTCAGCACAGAAGAATTGAGCCGTGTACCAGAAGCGGATGTGTCGGAAACGCAAACCTATCAGTTCTTCTGTCCGCTGCATAAGGGTGAAGAAGACTTGCGAAGCCAGATTCGGGTGGTTCCCTAGGTGAGAGGCGCGCCGACGAGGAAGACAAAAAACGAGAGCGGAGGCGGGTCTAGAGAACTCTTTTTGAAAGTTTGAAGTCTTGGAGGGGTTTAGGCTTCCCGCTTACTAACGGCGGGCCTGCTCACCGCCCCAGCACTCGACCTCGATTCCCTTGAGTGTTCCTCTCACCGAGGCCTCCGCTCAATTGTTAGATAACCGCTTTTCGTGAAAAATCAACTGAGGCGGCTGCCCCATCTTGACCGCTAGCCAGGGATTCACTGTAGCTGAATAGGGCAGGAGGACCAGGGTGGAGCCTTGCCAGGACCGAAAAAAGAATCATGTGAAGCCAGGATCTTGCCCCCGGGAAGGCGTGAGGCCTCATCTCTCTGCATGGCATGCCTGATGCTTTCACCCAGTCATACCGTGTTCCACACGGCCGATTCTTACGGTCAAAAAGCATCAGGCCTCTCACCTTCATTACGATTTCCGGCTGGTGTGAAACACGGTTCTACCGCAGGTCTCGATTATGGGAACGAAGGTGCAATAAGACGGAGGGAGGAGCACATGACCGTACCCAAGCATCTGGATGCAGCAGCAGCGAAGATGAAGGAAGCTGCGTTCAGGATTGAGGAAGCGCGCCAAGGTCCCATGACCAGCGAAAATCAAAAAGTATGGCTTGAAGCATTGACGGATTATTGTCTAGCGCTCTCCGAAGTCCAAGCCTTCTGTAATGAATCAGTGCACGAAAAACTGCATGAGTTGGCAGGGCGCATGGGGTTGCGGAAGTTTCCTGCCGGTAGTTGACCTGCACCAGTCGGCGGAAGGAACGCGACGGCGGTGAGTCTCATACACCATGGTCAGTTGCCTGAGCGTCCAGATCTAAGCTTTCCACCTTGTCTTACGCAGAGGGCAGAGCGCTATGCAGAAACAATCCTATCACGCGACGGTAGGCGGAGGTTCACAACCTATGCACGGAGATCTCGCTCAGCAGGTAGGTCACACCTTTCCCCATAGCATGCCCCTCGGTGAAGTGGCGACTCTGCCGGAATTGCTGCGGCGGCGGTGCCAACGTTCGCCGGAGCGCGAGGCCTATCGGCAATATGAGGCGCATGCGTGGCGCCGATATTCCTGGAGGGAGGTCGAAGAGTGTATCGCGCGCTGGCAGGCGGCGTTGACTGGGGAGCATCTTGTTTCAGGAGACCGTGTCGCGGTCCTGCTCAGGAACTGCGTGGAGTGGGTCTGTTTTGATCTGGCGGCCCAGTCGCTGGGACTCGCCGTGGTGCCGCTGTATACGGCCGACCATGCAGAGAACACCGCCGATATCCTCGCCGATTCGGAAGCGCGCCTCTTGCTGGTCGGCCAACTCGATCAATGGATTGCAGTGGCTGGGATGCGCGCACGATTCCCGAACCTGAATCACGTGCTGTGCCTGGAGACGCCGTTGACTCTGGTCCCGGATCCCGGTATCCGGGTCAGCTTTGTCGCGCAGTGGTTGCCGCGCGAGGCCCCTCCCCAGACCAATATGGCCAAGGACCCGCACGCATTAGCGACCATCGTCTACACGTCGGGGACCACGGGCCGCCCGAGAGGCGTCATGCTGTCGCATGCCAATATCCTTTCAAATATCCATGCCGTCGTCAGGCACGAGCCGATTGTTCCAGATGATCTCTTTCTGTCGTTTCTCCCGCTGTCCCACGCATTCGAGCGCACCGCCGGGTGCTACCTCCCGATGCTGACGGGCAGTTGCGTGGCCTATGCACGCGAGGTCAGCACACTGGCTGAGGACCTTGCGATGGTGCGCCCGACCGTTCTCGTCTCCGTGCCACGCATCTATGAACGTATCTACGCGCGCCTGCAACAGCAACTAGCGGAACGGGGCGCCCTGACGCGTGCACTGGTCCGCTGGACGCAGGAGCTTGGTTGGAGGCAGTTCCAAGCACGCTATCATCGTGGCACCGCTCCGGGCAGGTGGGATCGTCTGTGGCGACCCGTGTTGCAGTACCTGGTTGCCCGTCCATTTCTGGCCCGTTTCGGCGGTCGGCTACGCCTGGCGGTGTCCGGTGGTGCACCCTTGTCGGTCACACTCTCTCGGTACTTGGTCAGCTTGGGGTTGCCTCTGCTGCAGGGCTACGGCCTGACCGAAGCAGCGCCTGTCGTCTCCGTCAACCGGCTAAACGACAATGTGCCGGAGTCGGCAGGCACCCCCCTCCCCGGGATTGAAGTCAGGCTCGGTGAGCAGAATGAATTGCTGGTGCGTGGGCCCAACGTCATGATGGGCTACTGGAACCGGCCTGAAGATACGGCTCAGGTGATCGATGCCGAGGGCTGGTTGCACACGGGTGACCAAGGCTGCATCGAAGACGGCCATGTGTTCATCGTCGGGCGTCTCAAGGAGATCGTTGTCCTGTCCACCGGCGAGAAGATCATACCCGACAATGTGGAGATGGCGCTTATCGAGGACCCGCTGATCGACCAGGCGATGGTGGTTGGGGAAGGCAAGCCGTATCTGGTCGCGCTCTTGGTGCTGAACGCCAAGGCCTGGGGTGCCCTAGCCAAGCAATGGTTGTTGCCGGCGGAGGATTCCGCCGCGCTGGCCGATGAGCGTCTCCAACAGCATATCGAGAACCTCTGCCGCCGATCCCTGGCCCGCTTCCCCGAGTATGCCCAGGTCCGTCGCTGCTTGGTAACGCTCGAGCCGTGGACCATTGCCAATGGGTTGCTCACGCCCACGCTCAAGCTGAAGCGTCCGGCGATCGAGCATCGTTTCGCGGAACACATTCTCAAGCTATACGTCGGGCATCTGTCCCCGGTATGACGGGAGACAGAGGCCGTTCAGCCGGAGAGCAACTGTGAAGACAGCGCATGGGCAGGCCGAAACCACACCGGGTACCGAACCAGCCTCCGAGTTGCTCGACATTGTTCGCTCCCTGTTCGCTGAACTCCACCGGCAAACCGGACCCGACCGGTCCATCAGGCTAGACAGCTCACTCGATCAGGAGCTTGGGTTCGACAGTTTGGCGCGGGTCGAACTGATCTTGCGGATCCAGCGTGCATTCGGTATTGACCTGCCGCAGGACACACTGGCTCGCGCCGAAACACCCCGCGACCTACTCGAGGCCATCCAGAAGGGGACCAGCGGACCGGCACCTCAGGCGCCGAGACCTTCCGTCGCACCGTTGGAATCGGCGAGAGAGGAAGCAGCCGAGGCCACCACCTTACTCGAAGTCATCGACTGGCATCTGCGCCGGCAACCGGACCGCGTCCAGATCGCTCATCTCGGCGAACATGGCGAACAGCCCATCACCTGTCGCGATCTGACAGAGGCATCGAAACGGGTTGCCGCAGGTCTGCAACAGCGTGGGCTTGAGGCGGGACAAGCAGTGGCCATTATGTTGCCGACCTGTCCGGAGTATTTCCCAGTCTATGTGGGCATCCTGCGTGCCGGCGGTATTCCCGTGCCCATTTATCCTCCGGCGCACTTGGCGCAAGTGGAAGAACACGTCCGCCGCCATGTCGGCATCTTGTGCAACGCGCGAGCCGTCCTGTTGGTTACGATACCGGAAGCTCGAACCGTGGCATGGCTGCTGCGGGTTCATGTGCCTTCACTGGGTAAGGTGGTGAGCGCGCAGGAACTGCTGCAGTCGCGAGACCCCCTCACTCCGGTGCCGGTGGCGGCACAGGATGTGGCCTTTATTCAGTACACCTCCGGCAGCACGGGGGATCCCAAGGGCGTCGTCCTCACCCATGCCAACTTACTTGCCAACATACGCGCCATGGGGCAGGCGATCGGCCTTCGTCCAGATGATGTCTTTGTCAGCTGGTTGCCGCTCTACCACGACATGGGATTGATCGGCGCATGGCTGGGTACTCTCTACTTCGGCATCCCACTGGTCGTCATGTCGCCTCTTGCCTTTCTCGCCAGGCCCGTCCGCTGGCTGCAGGCCATCCAGTCCTATCGCGGGACACTCTCGGCGGCCCCCAACTTCGCCTATGAACTGTGTGTGAAGAAGATCGGCGACGAGGAGCTCGTCGGACTTGATCTCAGTTCGTGGCGACTGGCATTCAATGGCGCGGAAATGGTCTGGCCGGAGACGCTGACGCGTTTTGGCAGGCGGTTCGCCCCCTACGGGTTCCACCCCGAAGCTCTCACCCCAGTCTACGGGCTGGCCGAGTGTTCCGTGGGGCTGGCCTTTCCGCCATCCGGCCGCGGCCCCCTCATCGATCGTGTCCAGCGAGCCTCCTTCACGCATACGGGCCGCGCAGTCCCTGCTGTGTCCGACCAAGCCTCTGCACTGTCTTTTGTTTCCTGTGGGCGGCCCTTGCCCGGCCATGAATTGCGCATCGTGGACAGCTCCGGCCGTGAGCTGGATGAACGGCAAGAGGGCCGAGTGGAGTTCAGGGGGCCGTCGACCACGCGAGGCTATTTCAATAACCCCAAGGCCACATCACAGCTGTTCAGGGAAGGGTGGCTTGACAGTGGCGACCGGGGATACATCGCCGGCGGCGAAGTGTTTCTCACGGGACGGGTGAAGGACATTATCATTCGGGGCGGGCGCAACATCTACCCCCACGAAGTGGAGGAGGCGGTGAACAAGATACCGGGGGTCAGAAAGGGCTGCGTCGTCATGTTCGGCAGCCATGATCAGGCCTCGGGAACCGAACGGCTCGTCATCCTCGCTGAAACACGCGAGAAGGACCAGCGTGAACGACAGCAGCTGCGCGAGGCGATCAACGAGGCCATCGTGGAGGTGTTGGGCGAACCAGCTGATCAAGTGGTGCTTGCACCGCCGCGGTCCGTCCTCAAGACCTCCAGCGGTAAACTGCGCCGCTCCGCCACACGAGCGCTATATGAAGCGGGATTGGTCGGTGAGCACAGGCGTGCCGGCTGGTGGCAGGTCGCCAGTCTCGCTGTGGGCGCATTGATTCCTCAGTTGCAACGTTGGGCGACAAGGGCAGCGGATGTGGTGTTTGCGGCCTGGGCCTGGGTCGTGTTCTGTCTAGTGGCACCCGTGGTCTGGCTCGTCACCAGTGTCACCACGCGTCCTGCTTGGGCTTGGGCTGTCGGCCGGGCCGGTGCGCGGCTATTGCTGTGGTTAACCGGAACGCCATTGATCGTGAGGGGGCTGGAATATCTGCCCCGCGGGACGCCCTATGTGCTGGTGGTCAATCACGCCAGCTACCTCGACGGCCTCGTCCTCTTGGCGGTGCTGCCAGAACCGATCGGCTTCGTCGCCAAGCGCGAATTGCGTGAGCAATTCATTCCGCGCGTCTATCTCCAGCGCTTGGGCACCGAGTTCGTTGAACGCTTCGCCGCCCACGAGAGCGTGCAGGATGCTCGGAGGCTGGAGGTCGCACTACGCGCCGGACGTACGTTGGTCTTCTTCCCCGAGGGCAGGTTCACCCGTGTGTCCGGATTACAGCCCTTCCGGATGGGGGCCTTTCTCGTAGCAGCCAACACAGGCGTCCCGGTCGTGCCGGCAGCGATCTGCGGCACGCGCACTATGCTGCGCGATGGCCAATGGTGGCTCCGGCGCGGCGCGATTACAATCACGTTTGGCGCTCCCCTCCTGCCCATGGCCGATGCACGCGACGCCTTTGATGCGGCGGTGAAACTGCGCGATGATGCCCGCGCTCATATTTTGCGCCACTGTGGTGAGCAGGATAGCCAATGAGAACTGCTTCAGGTATTCCTCTCGGCGTCTTAGCAGTGGGTTTCGAAGGTCGTGGAGCTGCCGGAATGTTTCGTGTCACCCACCAGGCGAGAGCGGGAGCTTGGAAAACGGATCACGTACTCAGTGATGCACAAAAGCCAGATCACCTCAAGGCTCTGCCGGGGTGGTGATCGTTCAAATACGTCAATGGTCACGCCTGACACCATTTCACTTCATACTCAATCACACCGTCATAGGTGACCCCATCTGTGAGGTTCAGGAATGTAGGGTAATCCGATTATGATTACTATAGGGTGTGAGCGGCCTCAACCCCAAACCAGACAGCAGCGAACATTATTAGAAGCAAGCCCGCCCGCCCCAAAACTATACCCCCTGCCAATCCAGCAGTCTTCAGTACACTGACTCCCTCCTTCTCCAATTTAGCAACATCACTGAAGCGTATGAATTGTTGATTGTCGCCGGTAACGCCCACCAAAGTGACAGAGACAACTTTGAACTCTACATCTCGGCCATCTTTTGTAGTGATTTTGACTCTATCGCCTTCATGAATGTCAAAAATGTGCACCACCTTATAAGATGTGCAAGACGACACGAGTAAGCACATGATAAGGACCGCAGACGTCAGCGTTTGCCCACGCATGGTACTCCCCCTACGTCTTTCATCATACAAATTGGGGTCAGGCTGAGTTCTATTCCCTGTAATTCATGCCATGAGAATGATTAAGCTTCGCGGTAACAAAGATGTCTACTCGCTGCTGGGTTCGTGAGAGCTCCCCGTTCTTTCGTTTCAGTGAGTGGAAGAAACCAAGAACCATTTCGCCTCCGAGGCAGAACGAAGAAGCTGCTCCCCTACCACTTCAGCGCTCTTCACTCGATTTCGTCGTGCGCTTGGTGGCCTGGGGTGTTGCTCTAGCCAACTGCGAATCTTGTTCCAGAGATCCGCCGCTTCTGGATGGGGTGTGTCACAGGGCGGTTATCCTAAGCTTCCCTGAATAGCGTACAGCTCCAATGAGAACCTTCTGGCAGTGGCCTTGATCGCATGATCCCTCCTTCTCCTCGATAACGATCTCGTTGTTAGACCGCAGCCTGTCTTGTCCCTTTTTGCCTCAGGTCTGTCCATCCAGCTGTCCGCTCTCGCCGCACTCAATCCGGCGCATTCAGAATGCGCGACGTCTCCGCGCTGTCTCAATGTGAAACACCTTTTGCCATCTCAAACTGGAAGGTTCTGCACTAGGTCAACACGTCTCGCCGCCTATCGCTTCAAGCGGCTTTCTCTCAGTGGCTTGTCGAAAGTGAGGTGAATGGGAACGTGTCTGATTCCACAGACATGGCTATCAACCGCTGAGCCGAGGTGAGCGTCCGAATAACACGAGATGGGTCGTGCTCCCTCACGGGATCGGGTATGACATTTGCGATCCTAATTCTACGAGAAGTCAAATCAGCAAGCTTCGGATGGGACTCCTGCGAGGAAGTATTTTATATTTTAGGGTCAGGCCTTTACTTTATACTTTATTCCTGGTAAGCATTCATCATGGCACGACCGCTTCGACTGGAGTTTGCTGGCGCGGTCTATCATCTAACGGCCCGGGGCGATCGGCAAGAAGCGATTTTCTTGAGCGATGCCGATCGCCGAACGTTTCTCGAG
>Ga0224495_10000997_pt1 | contig 20991 bp, 21 predicted proteins | sample SF_Jul11_sed_USG_FD_168128 | JGI IMG/M metagenome (GOLD analysis project Ga0224495, IMG submission 168128) | Sediment microbial communities from San Francisco Bay, California, United States - SF_Jul11_sed_USGS_4_1 | ecosystem: Environmental > Aquatic > Marine > Sediment | place: USA: California...
CTAGTGTCCTGAGTCTGAAGTTCGATGACAAAATCGAGCGACGCTCGCCAAGATCTCATCGGCGGTTTTGGTCCACACGAAGGGCTTGGGTTGCTCGTTCGTGTGCGCAATGTAGGCCCGGATGGCCGCTTGAAGTGCCTGGGTGCTGCGATGCACTCCGCGCCGCAATTGTTTCTCGGTGAGCAAGGCAAACCAGCGCTCCACCAGATTCAGCCAGGAGGCGCTGGTCGGTGTAAAGTGGACATGGAAGCGTGGGCGCTTGAGCAGCCACCGTCGGATCAGGGCGGTCTTATGCGTGCCAGAGTTGTCGAGGATGAGATGCCCGTCCAACTGTGCCGGAACCGTTGCCTCAATCGTGTCGAGGAACTTGCGGAATTCACGGCTGCGCTGTCGCTGGTGGAGTTGCCCGATCACCTCACCCGTTTTGACGTTCAGGGCGGCAAACAGCGAGGTGGTGCCGTGGCGTCGATAGTCGTGCGTGCGCCGTTCGACCTGCCCAGGGCGCATCGGCAGCAACGGTCGCGTCCGGTCCAACGCCTGAATCTGGGCTTTCTCATCCACGCACAGCACCAACGCTTTATCTGGTGGATTCACGTACAAGCCGACGACGTCTCGGACCTTTTCGACAAAGAGCGGATCCTGGGAAAGCTTGAACGTTTCGGTCCGATGCGGCTGCAAGCCGAACGCCCGCCAGATCCGGCTGACAGTACTTTGACTCAGGCCGCAGGTCTTTGCCATGTCCCGGCTACTCCAGTGGGTGCCCGCCTTGGGCGTCGTCTCCAGCGTCAGCGCCAGGAGCCGCTCCACCTCTGCATCGCTAGTGCGTCGCCGGGTGCCCGGGCGCGGTTCATCGAGCAAGCCGTCCAGCCGCCGCGCGACAAAGCGCCGCCGCCAACGGCCTACCGTCTGGCCCGTCGTGTTGAACTCAGCTGCCACTGCGTGGTTGGGCTTGCCGGTGGCACAAGCCAGCACGAGCCGGGCACGGCGAGCCAGAGCCTGTGCGGTCTTGGGGCGACGGGCCCACTGTTCAAGGGTGTGTCGTTCTTCGTCGGTCAACATCAGCGCGGCTTTCGGGCGTCCCGTGCGCATCGGTGTCCTCCTGGGTAAGATGACTCTTGAGGACACAACCGATGCACAACTTATGCTCACGACTTCAGACTCAGGACACTAGCGACTATCTGCTTCTACAGAAGTACTTCTGGCGAATCATAGCTTAGGACACGTCGACCGGACTTCGCAAACCCAGCTGTCAACGACTCCGGTTGTTGATTGAGCCCCAGTCTGTTGCTGTCAGGCTGCCCAGACCATCCAGGACCGTCCCCTCTACCGACCATTTGCCGCTTCTCCACCCCGCGCTTGCCCCCCGACGCTGCTCAGGCAGCCCCGTTATAGAAATCGCCGCCAAGGATATCAAAAATCAGGCAATCAGGTTTGTCCTGAATGGGCACTGCGGCCTAGCACCTCCTTCACTCCGTCAACATTGTCGTTTAGATCTCCCTGCTTGACTCCTATCCGATCGCTGTGGTTAGGTCCCGCTCCACGATGAAACTGCTTCGTACCGTCGTTACATTGGCATCGTTCGTCATGATTTCCTCTCTTGGTTGCCAGAAGGAGAGCGAGTCGATCGTCTCCATCGCGCTCCATCCCACGAACGCCAATATCCTCTATTTGGCGACGAACGATGCTGTCTATAAGTCGCGGGATGGCGGTGGGACCTGGGAGAGATTTCCCAGCTTTAGTGCGCGCCGGGTGACGACGCTGGCGATCGATCCTGTGCTGCCGGCCACGATCTATGCCGGCACAATGGGGGACGCGGTCTACAAGAGCCCGGATGGCGGGCAACGGTGGCTTCCGCACAACGTCGGATTAAAAGAACACGTGTCGTTCGTGAACCAGTTTGTGTTTCACCCGGCTCTGAACGAAACGATCTATATCGCGACAACGGTCGGTGCCTTCTACTCAAAGAATGCAGGACGTGAATGGGAAGAACGGATGAACGGGATGAAGGAAGTTCACATCGTGACCTCCATCGCCATCAATCCGAAAGACCCCACTATCCTGTATGGTGGCACGACAGGCGGAGTCTATCGTTCAGACGACGCGGCGATGTCGTGGAAACGGATCAATACCGGGTTGATTCCCGAGAGTGAGCTGATGGCGTCTATGGCGCTGGGTGTCAATGCCATTGAAATCAATCGAACGAATCCCGACGTCGTGTATGCCGGGACCACAAAAGGGCTCTTTCGTACCGAGAATAAGGGCGAGGCATGGGAACGGATCGGGCAATCCCTCTCCGATCCGTTTATCAGCAGCCTGCTGATCCATCCCACTGAACCGTCGATGCTCTATATCGGTGGGCCGGCAGGGGTCTGGGAAAGTGGAGACAGTGGAAAAACCTGGAAGGCGGTGAATCAGGGCATAGCCACGCTTAACATTCGCGCCCTGGCCATGAATCCCAAGAACCCGCAGCTTCTGTATGCCGGAACAAATGGGAGCGGGCTCTATCGATCGACCGACGCCGGCGCGACCTGGACGGCAGTACCCCTCAAAGCCGCGCCGGTGGTGCATCAGTAGCTGGACTTTGGCCCACCACCCCCGTGCTGATATCGACTGCTGTAGGACAGCATCTTATCGGACATGGCTTTCCACTCATCGGCCGTCATCAGTTCCTTCATTTTGAATCGGAGGCTTAGGACTTTGGCCGAGCTCTGGGCCCGTTGAACGGTTGCCTCGTTGAGGATTTTCGAAAATTCAGCAGGCTCTGCCGTATAACTAGTGTTGAGGGTATAAAGTTGCCGGTGATAGTTCCGTTCTTGCTCTCGGCTGGCCTTCAGTTCGTTGATAATCTCACCGACGAGCGTGTTGACCTCTTTCGCTTTGTTCGGATCCTGCACGGTCCGATTAATGAGCCCCTCCATATCTTGCTGACCCTTCTGCCAATATGCGTCGCTCTTACCTGCTCCCATGCCGTGGTGATGGTGGTATGAGGAACACCCAACCAGAACGACCATTCCCATCGCCACAAGCAAACCATTGACCATCCGATGCATACGTCCCTCCATGAAAAAGTTGTGACCTGGTTCTTTCTTACCGTATCATTGTCCTAAATATCATGCCAGAAGTCTTACCGACCACACCTGATGAGTTCCAGGCGCTTAAAACGGAGTTTCGCCGCCACCTCGAAACGTTCTATGCGGGGCTCAAGCTGGCTCCGCCGTACGAAAGCGTGGAAAAAGCGGTCCGCACCCTGACGACCATGGTCCATGGACTTCCGATTGAAGAACAAACCAGAGTCCTGGCCGATCCTGCCTTGCGCTGGCGGCAATTCCAACGCGCCTTTGAGGCCTCAGGCCTTGCGAAGAAGCACCGTGGGATCATCGTCGGCCTGGTGCGAGATCGATCGGCAGTCAGTTTGCCCGCCGAATACGACCATTTCCTGGAGTTCTTTCGAATGTAGGGTCGTGACGAGAGCGACCGTTAGGAAGAGGCTGGACTCGAGAGCGTCTCGCGCAGCTCCTCGTAGACCTTCATCAGGCGGGTATCTTCCAGGCGATAGGAAAAGGCGAGGGTGACGAGCCCGAAGGCCAGGACAAGACCCGCCAGCCCGACAATGCCGAGCCCAACCAGCGCGCCTCCCAGCGAGGCGAACCCACCTTCCATGGCGTATTGAACGACGAAGGTCAGTGATCCGATGGCCACGAGTGCAAACCACAAGAATGTAATCAGCGTTGATGACCATGGAATGCGTTTTACACAGAGAGTCCCCAGCGCGTGGTCATGAGGAGCAAGATGAATCAGACCCTTCACCGGCCAGGCTGTGCGAAACCGCCTCGAGAAGAATCGATACTGAGGACGAATCGCGATCTGAGATAGTTCCGGGTAAAAGCGGGCGACTCCGTGCGGGAGTATCAACACGCCGTTGGGAGTGAATCGTTCACGCACCGTGCTCAGTGCGGTATTCGGCCATTGCTCCGAACGATCTGCCACCCGGCAGCCATACCGAATGGCGTACGGGGTCAGCCGGATGAAATACAGCCAATCACCGACGACCAACCCGACGAATAAGGCAGCTGCAAAGAAGCCGGCGAGAAGCATGCCCGTAGCTATCCCATAGGAGTGGAGCGTGAATCAAGACAACGGTATCGCGAGAGTATTCGTGTCCCGCACCAAAGGATCGCGCGAATACTCCGATTTCCAAATCGTCCAAGGAATCTGTTGACTCACGAAGAGAAGTTTGGCTAGAGTACGGCGGGCGACGTTCCGGGCGGGTCTTGCATCACTGGGGTTTCCCGCCAGAATTTATTCCTACGTCTACACATCGCGAATTGATTGTCTACACGCCGCAGCAAAGCGCACGCAGCGAGTGGGTCGTCTGGCGTTTGGAGGAGAGCATGGATCCCATCAAAATTGAGCGTGTCTACACGACGTACGCGGGCTTTTACGACAAGGTGTTTGGAAAAGTATTCCATGAGGGACGTGAATCGGCCATTCGGAACCTGAACGTGCAGCCGAATGAGCACATTTTGGAAGTAGGTGTGGGGACAGGGTTGGCCCTTCCGATGTATCCGCGCCATTGCCGCATCGTCGGGATCGATCTCTCTGAGGGCATGCTGGCGAAAGCCAAAGAAAAGGCCGGAGCTCTCGGGCTCGATCATGTCGAGCTTCATCGCATGGATGCGGGTGCGATGGAATTTGAAGACGACAGCTTTGATACGGTGGTCGCGGCATACGTCGTCACGGCGGTTCCGGACTATCGAAAGGTCGTGAATGAGATGATTCGGGTCTGTCGTCCTGGTGGCCGGATTGTCATGCTGAATCACTTTAGCAACGGAAATAAAATGATCGCAGCGGTGGAGAAAGTGATCTCACCATTGACCAAACACTTGGGTTGGCGCACGGATCTCTCGCTCAATACGGTGTTGGAAGGGACGTCGTTGCATGTTGCGCGGAAGCAGAGTGTGAATCCATTACGGTTTTGGGCATTGGTCGAGTGTGTGAACGGAAAAGCTGGGCAAACCAACGGAAACGGCGCCGGCCACGGCATCCCTGGCTATGTGAATGGTAACGGTGGCGCCGGTATTTCATCGGGGAATGGGCAGGAACAGTATTCCCCGGAACACGTGCACTGACTTGCAGATCCTCGGTTCTTACTGACTACGTCGTGAGTGGTGTTCCCGTGCCAGCCAGCCCTCCCAGTCGCGACCCGGGATGATCGTCGTGCCGACCAGGCAGTCACCGGGAAATTGCCGGGTGATATGATCGGCAAGGACTTCGAGGATGCGGCTCATCTGTTGGTTGTGATCCCCGAATACCCGCAACATTAATCCGAAGCCATGCCCTTCCAGCGGGCCATAGGCCAGGACATGCATCATATTGTCCTCGCCGGCGAGGGAGTCGTGGACTGGAATCAAATCGCCTTCCCACTGCACGGCGGGATGTGTCCCCGCGTTCCGATTCGTCTTTCGCCAGGTGCAAGGCAGGCCCGCCTGGTCCAGCTCGTCTAACAACCAGTCGACAGTGGGGCCCTGGGGAGTCCGACCTTGGAAAATCCACCGAGCGAGTTCCGTCGCATGCCGAGCCGTCACGAACGGAACGGCGACTTCCTCGAGGTGGGCCTCATCACAGACGACGTACAGCTCGCCCTGTGGGTCGAACCAAAACCGCAGTTTTCCAGCGCTCCATTCCGTCTGGATGATGCCGAGAGATGAACAATCTACTCCATCTTGCTCGAACACCGAAAAATCCGTCACCCCCGTCATCGTGAGCGTCGCCACTCGAACCAACTCCCGTACCTCATAGCGAATGGTCACGGCGATTGTCGTTCCAGCCGGCACCTCACGCCCCGATCCTTCGTCAAAAAGGCGACGTTTGGTGATCCGGATGTCGGTGACATACCCTGAGCGGAACCCGCCGGTATGGCCGATCAACCAGCGCAAATCGTCGGCATTCTGGATGAGATACGTCATGGAGCGATTGTAGCCTACGTGTGGACGCGCTGCTACCTCTGCGCATGCCCCCAAACCGAAAGTACAGGGGGGCGTCGAGGTCGGAGTGGAGTGGTGACCTCACAAGAACCCTGCCGAGCGAGTCCGACCTTTCTGCAGAGTGAGGCCGCGATAGTCGCTTCGTTCCGACCCTGGTTAATCATGACGAATCGACCGTGGGGCTGCAGATTACGAGCGATCCGTGCAAATAGGGCGTGCGGTGTAAAGAGGGAGAGTGGTAATCGCCAGGCCAACACAGGATCAGGCGTCACGAAGGGATACCAGGCCGTCACGACGTCTGCCGGGCGTTCGTAACAGGCATAGTCACCGACGATGAACTGCGTGTCGGGCAGCGAGTGGATATACCCTTGGGCATAATCAAGGCGACTATACCCGTTCAAGTAGATCCGGTGTCCTTCGACTTCGATCCCCAATAACTCAGCGGGACGGAAGAAGGTATGCAGGACGGGTGCGTACCAAAAATTGCTGGAGCCGATATCCTGAACGACTCCGCCTCTCGAATGGGGAAGTCGCATTCCCGACCAGGCCTGTTCCAGAATGTCGAGGTAATCGTACTGCTTCAGGGCCGTCAGTTGTCGCGCAGACTCTTCGAACCGTACCCCAAAACGCTGTTGAAGCCATTCGATCCGTTCGCGGACCACTCCGCTGAGTTGATCCAATTGTCCGGAGGAGCGTTCACGATAGATACCACGCGACCAGGCTAACCCTTGACCCAGACGAAACCAGAATGCGTGATAGTGGGAAGTCAGCCGCTGTCGAATCGAATAGGACGTGGCGCTTTCCGGAGCCATCGTGGATAAGGATCGCACCTGATCTTGAGCGCTTACAGGCTGTTCCACGACTGCATTGTGCTCAACGACGGAGATGGACATATGCTTTAATCGGCAGATTCGCCAAAGGGCTAAAGGGGAGTCGGCGTAAAAGATGGTCAGGATCAGCTGGACAGGGCCTGTCGGAACGTATCTGGTTGGTCAGGGGTCAACAACCAGGGGCGATCATGCTTGCGCTCAATCCAGACAAAGCGATCGGTGCGAGAGACATGCATGCGTATGATGCCATGCCGTGTGGTCCACAGCCAACCGAACCCCCCACCGAACCCTCCTGCACCCACTCTCAAGCTCCAGCCGATTTCTTGCTTCAACTCTTCTCGGTCGAGAAGACGAACGGTGGAAATGGTTTCACGAGCAATCTCTTGGCGTTTCAGCGGCCAGATGACGTTCAAAGACTGGTCAGTCACGACAAAGGAGCTGGGGCGAAAGCGGAGCCAGATCCATCCATACAGGGCCAGCACGATGAAACATGGAACCACATGAATCCGAGCCCCACTCAATGCAGCCACCAGAAAACCGAACGGCAGCGTCAGGAGCACGATCGTGATCGACGAATAATCGGCGACATCGGAGCAAGGCGGAACGTCTTCGTCGTTGCCTGGCCATCGATGGATCAGTGAGTGCAGTCACATCTGAGTCAATAGGTATCAACAAGCAGCTGCTGATAGACTGCCAGGTCGCTTGGGGAGTGGCAACAAAAGATCACTTCTCTGACCGTGGGGAAGACTCAGCCACGAGTGTCGTGCTGTCGGCACAGATGGCGTGAAGCGATGCAGGCATGGTTTCTTCAGCCTGTGGGAGCTGAAGCCTGACTGAATCGTAGCGTCAGCCCATCCATCCGTTCTGGATCGATGGTGATTCTGTCGCGATCTGTTGCAATCGCCCATCGTTTATCAATCAGCTTCCGAGCGGTTGATTTGAGATCGACACAGGAAAACTCAAGGCCCAGTAATCGGTTGCTCTTCCCGGCGTGAAATCGGAGGGGAGGTCCCATGCTGAACGCATGAATCGAATGTGCGTTCAGGTCTGGACGATCAAGAAGTGTTTTCCATGCTTCGAGATTGGTCGAAATGTGCACATCGACTGCGGCCACCTCCGTAATGCCATAAGGCCCGCCCTGTCGGGTCTGTTGCCAGTCGGCTGTCAGCTCTGCAAGCCGTTCGGGATGGCGATCGACGTGATACTCACATAGGAAGGCCATGGAATCGTTCAGGAGCTTGGCAAATGCCTGGGAACCGGTTTCGGTCTTGGCTACCCAGGTGCTCAAGGTCGACAACGCGCGACCAATTCGCGTGTCTCCACCCAGCCGACGCCCCAGCCAAAACAACGTATTCGGTGAACCATCGAGCAAGTCGCGCAAGAAGGTGAGCGTGGCCTTTGCTTCGATCAGTCCTTCGTAATGTATTGTAACGGGCGGTGTGTGGAGCATATCTCGATCCGCCAACTTCTTCACGATGTCCCAGGTAGGTTCAGATGGCGAAAAGCCGATCCCATAGAGCCTGGTTCCAGGCAAATCAAGCCCCACGAATCGACCGATCTCGATGGTCATATTGCCTGCACGCAGACCACCTGACACCAGTGGGCCATAGTCGCTGATCGGCCACACGACCGGCAGTCCGAATTCATTGCGAAACCGGGCAAAGACACGCTCCAGGTCTTGTGTATGGATCAGGACATGGTCGATACCACGAATGATCGACGGTGACGCACTCTGCCTCCGTTTTCTCGTCCTTTTCGCAGTGGGAACAACCACACCTACCTCCTCGTGAATGCCTGGTACAGCTGTCGAGTTCTTCTGGCGAGAATGAAGAGCCATCATGCTTGCTGTGCTCGCGCAATCGAACGCCTCATCCTGTACCGTGATTAGGATACCGTGCTCAGGGTGGGAGAATGAAGGGGGCTGTACGGTCACTATATTGAAGATCTTCTGCCCTTTTCTTCGGGGCCTGTCGTCGGCTATGGTACAGAGAATATCCTCTGAGGGTTCTAGAGAATGGGCAACGATTGTGGCTGGAAGACAATTGTGTCCGAGGGGTGAGGTGGGAAGCTAAAGAGGGTGTGTTTTGAGGATAGATCCATGCGCGCCGTTTGTCTCCAACATGTTCCCTTTGAAGGCCCAGGTGCTTTTCGTGCGGCGCTCGCCGAACGCAGAGTCGCTCTACAGCAGTATCTGGTCCCGCAGGACGGCCTACCCAAAGACGCCGGTGATCTTCTCATCGTGATGGGTGGACCGATGTCAGTGAACGATTCGGATACATGGATCACGGAGGAAACCGCATTCATCAGATCGGCGCTGCTGGCGGGGAAACCCGTGATCGGAGTCTGTCTGGGCAGTCAGTTGATGGCGAAAGCACTCGGTGCGAAGGTAGGGCCAGGCAGGGCATTGGAAATCGGCATGACCCCGGTTTGTCTCACGAGTATGGGAAAACAAGATCCGGTGTTCGGAACGGGCCCCGATACCTTCTCCGTCTTCGAATGGCACGGGGAAATTTTCGGCCTACCTCAGGGTTGTGTTGCTCTGGTGGAATCCGAGGTTGCGCCGCTCCAGGCATTCCGGTATGGCGAGCATGCCTATGGCCTCCTTTTTCATCTAGAAATGGAGGAGGGTGGTATCGATTCGCTGTGCCGAGAATGTGGGACGGACTTGATCAAAGCGGGTCTTACTGCTTCCCATGTGAAGGCGACGGCCATGCCCCACCTTCACCAGTCGCATATCATGGCCGATCGACTGATCCATCACCTTCTGACAGCTGCAGATTGATTACCTAGCTAGTCATGAAGTAGTCTTATTTCCCTCTTTACAAGTTCGAGGCGTCCTCATGTCCAACGTCCACATTCGATTCCCTGACTTGTGGATGCAACGACTTTGTGACGAGAAGATAAGGACATTATACGAAAGGAGTTTGATCCACCATGGCCGGTTTTCCGATTGAAGTCGCGACCCGTATCAAGACCTTACCCCCCTACCTCTTTGCAGCTATCGACAAGATGAAGCAGGAGGCCATTGCTCGAGGAGTCGACATCATCAATCTTGGAATAGGCGACCCCGATTTGCCGACGCCGGAGCCGATCATCGAAAGCATGGCGAAAGCCGCCCAAGATCCCAAGCATCACCAATATCCTTCATATGAAGGCATGTTGTCGTTCAGAAAAGCTGTGGCAGGGTGGTACAAGAGACGTTTCAATGTGACGCTCGATCCCACCGACGAGGTCCTCACACTGATCGGCTCAAAAGAAGGAATCGGGCACATTCACCTCGCGTTTGTCGACCCAGGGGATATCGTTCTCGTTCCGAGCCCAGGCTATCCGGTCTATCCCGTCGGAACCAGTTTTTCCGGCGGCACGTCCCACTTCATGCCGTTGACCAAAGCCAACGGCTTTCTCCCGGATTTGAGTGCGATTCCGAAGGACGTCGCCAAAAGGGCCAAGCTGATGTGGCTCAATTCGCCGAACAATCCCACGTCCGTAATCATGACGAAGGACTACTTCAAGCGGGCCATCGAGTTTGCGCAGGACAATCAGATTATCATCTGCCACGACGCGGCTTACTCGGAAATCTATTACGACGGCAAGCGGCCGGTAAGTTTTATGGAAGTGGAAGGCGCCAAGGATGTCGGCGTGGAATTTCATTCGCTCTCCAAGACCTACAATATGACCGGTTGGCGAATCGGGTTTGTAGTTGGAAACAAGGTGGTCTTGGCCGCCCTCGGCAAGGTGAAAAGTCAGCTAGACTCCGGTGTGTTCCAAGCGGTGCAGGAGGCCGGCATCACCGCCCTCGGGCTGGACGATTCTGTGACCGACGGTATCCGGAAGATTTACCAGGAGCGTCGAGACACGATCGTCCCAGGGCTCAAAAAGCTGGGGTTAGAAGTCGATGCGCCGCCCGCCGCATTCTACATCTGGGTGACGGTGCCGAAGGGCTATACCTCGACGTCCTTTACAGCCCATTTGTTGGAAAAAGCCGGCATTGTGACGACGCCCGGCAACGGCTTTGGCGCACCGGGCGAAGGCTATGTTCGCATGACGGTCTGTACAACCAAAGAGCGGCTCGCGGAAGCGGTGGAGCGAATCAAGAAGGCGGGGTTTTAGTAGCGTGGGAAGCAGGCATTAATATATGAGGGTTGCACACTCTCACTGCCGCTTTTCCCGTTTCACCTTTCGCGTCTGACGTGGCTTCTATGGAGACGGTCTTCATTGGGTTTGGGTCCAACGTCGGCGATCGAGTTGACTGTTGTGATCGGGCCGTGACGTTGCTCAGTTTGCTTCCCCATTCACGGCTCATTGGAGTTTCACTCTTGTATGAAACCGAACCGGTTCGAGACCAAACCGATCCAGGAGAAGGGTGGTTTCTCAACGGCGTGGTACAGATTGAAACCGATATCGCACCTCAGAGTCTTCTTGCGATACTCCAAGAGATCGAGCGATCGCTCGGACGGGATGAGGACAACCGTTCTGGCCCTCGGACAATCGATCTCGACATTCTTTTCTACGGTGAACGCGTCATTAAGGAACCAGGGTTGACTATCCCACACCCTCGACTTCATGACCGCCGGTTTGTTCTCATGCCGTTGAATGAATTGGATCCACTCTGGGTGCATCCCGTGCTCCAGCAATCGGTCTCACGACTATTGGAACAGGTAAAGGACCAAGCCCGCGTGCAGCTCCTCTTTCCTCAGCCGTCCACGAAATATGGGTCTCGTCCTACGTGCAGTTCACCACCGCGCACATGAAGATCATCCGTTCACCGAGTGCCATGACGGCCTGGAGTGAAGGGCTTCGGCGGGAAGGTGTACGGATTGGGCTGGTCCCCACAATGGGGGCCTTGCACGACGGACATCGCGCCCTGATTCGAGCGGCCCGTTTGCGATGCGACGCCCTTGCGGTCAGTATCTTCGTCAATCCCACGCAGTTCGGCCCTCGTGAAGACCTCACCAAGTACCCACGCCACATTTCTCGCGATCGAGCCCTTTGCAGGAAGGAAGGGGTGGATGTGTGTTTTGAACCGACTGCAGAGGCCATGTATCCTGAAAGATTTCAGACGATCGTCACCCTTCCTACGATTGCGCGTCGTTGGGAAGGGGAAGTGCGCCCTCATCACTTTTCCGGGGTTGCCACTGTCGTGACCAAACTCTTCGGGATTGTCCGCCCTCAGATCTCATACTTTGGGCAGAAAGATTTTCAGCAATCGGCGCTGGTTCGACAGCTGGTCGAGGATCTCAACCTTGGTGTGACCATTGTCGTGGGCTCGACAGTGCGAGAGAAGGATGGTCTGGCGCTGAGTTCACGCAATGTCTACCTCTCGCCTGATGACCGAGTGCGCGCCGTGACCTTGTACAGAAGCTTACAGGCGGGGGCTGACGTGATCCGAAGAGGTGTTCGTGCTGGGAAGGTAATACAGACGGCGATGCATCGAGTCGTCAAAGCCGAGCCGAGCATGGCGGTCGACTATCTGGTGGTCTGCAATCCTCACACGCTCGAACCACTCTCAATGGTTACAGGGAAGGCCGTGCTGCTCGGAGCGGTGCGCCTCGGGCCTGTTCGACTGATTGATAATCTCCTGGTGACAGCGTTCTGACGATGCTTGGAGCACACAAGGCAAGACTAAGATATGAAATTCTGGTGCAGGTTTTGTCCAACCAGCAAGCTGAGAATGACCTGGCTGAGGCGATTTTTATCGGCTGTCACCATTTCAAGGAAGCTAAGACCCACTGATCCCGGCCTCGACGAGCACACCATAGCCGTTTCAATCTTGATCGGTTCTTCATCGGAAGCTGGCTTAATGACCAATTCAACGAACGTTCCCTGAGGCAACGTTGCGGCGGTTTCGAGCGTACACCCTCCCATGGATATGTCCGTCACACGATTGGTCGTTTGCGCGGCGTGTTCTGCGAGGAGGTTGGCGCGGAACGACACGGGCAGTCGCTTATACTCCCGGCGGTCTGTTGCTGAGGGGGGGGAAGTGGGGACGCTTCTGAAGACTCGGAAACGTGTGGTACAGAGCTGACAACGAAACGGAAAGATCCTGAAGCGATTAAAGATCCGCTCCATGGTGCTTTCATCATGGATCCGTCGAACGAAGGGGGTTCCGCAAGTTGGACAGTGTGGATCTTTCATGTGCTCTCGGAGGAACCCGTCGCGGTGTTGTGTGTTGATAGCGCCATAGCCAATAAGTGCTCTCGTTGTGCTTCCAAGATCGGGTTGATATCAGCGGGTGAATAGGTTGGGGGTTTCACCCATTTCCCATCTGCTCGTTTGTAGCCACCCACTTTACTCAGATTCGACCGGTGGACTTCCTGAAACACCGGCTCCATATCGATCCCATAGGATACCGCCGTCCCATAGGTGACGTAGAGCAGGTCCGCCAGTTCCTTTGCGACAGCAGCAAGATTTCCGGTGGCCATGGCTTCCTTCAATTCATCGAACTCTTCCTGGATGAGACGGACACGAAGCTGCTTCGTGTCATCATTCAGGTCGGTCGGAACGGTCTGTCCCAGAATGTCGAATCTGCTATGAAATGCTTCAACCATGGTTTGTTCGTTCGTCATGCGCACTCCTTCAGTCACTATCAAAAGACAATGTTTTTTGGGGGACGACCTCAGTCGGTTCAAGCGTATGAATCTCGCGATCAGAGGACACTCCCAATTCTTTGAAACGCCGTGCAGCCGGGAGAATACGTGTCTCCAGGGAGCCCACAGCGCGGTTATAGGCCGATACGCTTTTCCCCAGGGCCTGCCCCACATCGTTCATATGTCCCGACAGCACGGCCATCCGTTCGTACAGTTCCTTGCCTAACCGGCCTGCTTCTTCCGCGTGGGCGGTCAGTCGCTCTTGTCGCCATCCGTAGGCCACGGCACGCAGCAGCGCGACTAATGTTGCCGGGGTTGCCAGCACGATTCCATTGGCAAACCCCTCTTCAATGAGCTGAGGATTCTGGTCCAATGCAGCGCCGAGGTACTGTTCGCCGGGAAGAAACAGGACGACGAACTCAGGGGAATGATCGAATTGCGTCCAGTAGGCTTTCAATGAAAGTTCGTCCATGCGGCTCTTCACCTGGGCGGCATGGCGACGCAAGGCCTCAGCCTGCTGGACATCATTTTGTGCTTCGTGGGCGTCCAGGTAAGCGGAGAGCACGGTTTTCGCATCAACGATGATTTGACGCCCGCCTGGCAGCCGAACCACCATATCCGGTCGAAACCGTGCGTCCTCATTGGTGACGGACGGTTGTTCGATGAAATCACAGTGTTGCACCATCCCGGCAAGTTCGGCGACTCGCTTTAAGGTCAACTCTCCCCATTGCCCTCGGACGGTTGGCGCTCGTAGGGCTTTAACCAGGTTTCCGGTTTCCTGCTGCAACTTCTGCTGAGACTCAGCCAATGATTTCAGATGCTGATCCAACCCCCCGTACGCCGACTGTCGTGACTGTTCCAGAAGACGAAGCTGCTCATCGTACCGTTGCAGCGTGTCTTGAAGGGGACGCACCAGCGCATCAATGGCCTGTTGGCGTTGGATCAGGTCGCCATCAGCTTTGACATGGAGACTTTCGAATGTCACAGCGGCAAGCTTCAGAAATGCCTCGTTATTTTGTTTTAAGGCCTCGCCGGAAAGGGCTTGGAACGTCCCGACGAGCTCCGCGCGGGATTGGGTGAGCAAGACCTTCTGTTCCGCGAGCTGCCGTGCCGACGTTTCCATTCGAGTTTCAGCGAGGACTCGGGCCTGCTGGGTCTGGGACAGTTCCTCACGCAACAACAGGGCTGCGGTCCGCTCCAGCTCCAATTGCTTTCGTAGTTCATCGGCGGTTGCCTCGGCGCGCTGGGCCTGAGAACGCAAGCGCCCAGTGACCCAAAGCCCTACGACTAAACCACCGAGAAAAATCCCAACCCCAAAGCCTACAGCTAAGGGAATTCCCTCGGCCAGGTGTGTGAAATACTCAAAAAATTGAGGAGACAAAGAACTCCCATATGTAGGGTGTCAAAACAGCACTTTCAGTCACAGTACGCAAGGTATTGAGAAAGGTCAAGGAGCAGAAGACCCAGATCAAATAGCTCTAGCCACAGCTCGGTGATGGAGATGGCCCGATACGAATGGTCCCCGACTTTGTGTCGAGAGTGACTTGTAGCCCGTCGGCAAGTTGGGCCATTGCCCCTTGCACGTTGGCGATGGCCGGCAACCCATATTCACGAGCGATGATGGCTCCATGCGACAATGTTCCACCCATTTCCGCGATCAGCCCTCCAGCAATTCCAAAGAGTGGTGCCAGGCCGGGATCGATGACCGGCACCACCAGGATGTCACCCGGCATCACCTTCCTCCAATCCATGACCGATCGGATCAGCCGTGCCGGACCAATCACGAATCCAGTACTGATTGGCATGCCGGTGAGCTGGGTTGGGCTATTAGTCTGAATGGATAGTTGCATCTGTTCGTTCAGGGATTCCCAGTCTTGAATCGTATCGGGGACCGAGGCAGCTGCATTGTGCTCTCGTTCCAGGCGGCGCTCGCGGATAATAGCTTTCCAGTTTGTGGTGTTTCCCGTGAGGAGATCGTTTCGTTCGTCGATCGAAAGGAAAAAGATGTCGTCGCGCTCATCCAGTTGACTCTGTGCGACTAAGAGCTCACCGAGACGCATCAATAGGGTGCGGATGGCGGCCGAGTAATACATTAAATGGTGTCGATTCGCTTCTCGCAGTGCGAAGAACCGCCCCAGCCTTCTATAGCACCATGAAAAAGCCAGCCATCGATCGACACGCCAGCCAATCCGCTTCTTGACTTGCTCGAGCGCGGCGACTCTACTCTTTTCTTGACGCGCCAGAACGGCCTGATGAGAAGGGGAAGCCGAGAGGAGTTGGGTGCGGAGAATCGTCAAAATTGCTTCCGGGTTGTCTGCCAACCGCGGCGACATGACATCTGATTCGCCGACCCCTCGGTGGCCATAGTCCTCCAAATAGACTTGGAAGGCACGAAGGAATTGTGTGTCGGCAAGCACGGAACGAAATGTCGAAGGCTTCCATGATTCCGCTGTGAAAAACGACCTCGCGTTCGGCTCTGCTCGCGCGATGTCGGCGAGCTCAGCGAGACGGAGAATCTGCTTCGCGCTGATGACGGTTCCCTGTCCTTGCAGCGCGGCGTTCAAGAGCTCTCGCCAATCTTGGCCCAGCCAGTGAGGAAGAGTACGGTTGAACATTTCTAAACACTGACCGACTCCTCCAGCAATTCCGAACGTGACCTCTCGGCCCTCCAGCCAGGGGCCCAGCGCGTCCAACTTCGGGACCAGTTCGTCAATTGAAAAATGATGCACACGAGCGTGGCTATAGGTTGCAGCCAATGCCTTCATTTCTTGGAACAGGCGCGGACCAGCACGCTCAACCCGCCGCATCTCCTGCCACATCAACCAGCCGGCCCGCACAAAGGCTGCGCCGCCAAGTGGCTGAACCGGAGGTGCGTTTACCAGCGGTTCGCCTCCCATCTGTTCGGCGTTTAGTGATGGGTCTCCGCGGAGTTGAGCCACCAACAGATGGAACAGGGTCACGTTCAGATAGGGTCGCCCCTTCAGGATGCGGACAGACGTGAGTCCATCAGGGATACGGCATCCCAATCTCCGATAGTGAGCCAGGATGTAACGGTCCATAAACCGCTCCAGGAACGAAAGGCTCAATGGGCTGGGTAGTTCCGGCAACGTCTCCTTGAAATTCGTTCGCGACCATTCACAGTCATCGTTGGAGAGGGTCGATGAGGAACGGACGTTCGTAATTGGTCTGGCTTGGACCAGCCAAAGCTGGTCAGCGTCATATGCCCACTCAAAATCCGTGGGCTGATCCAAGGCCAGTTCGATCTGTTTGGCAGTCTTTGCAAGGGAAAAGAGTTGAGAATCTGTTAGTGATGAAGCGCGTTGAGTCTGCTCCACAATCCGATCGATGCGTAGACCTTCAGGTGAAACCGAGAGCCGTTGGGACTTCTGGGTCAGGACTCGTGTATGAACGGCGATTGGTTGCCCATCGTCGGCTACTTTCACGACGTACTGATCTGGAGTGATCGTGCCGTCGACCAATGGTGCGGCAAGCCCAGGGATCGCATTAATCATCACCTGATTCCTTCGGCCAGTCATGGGATGGATAGAGTACCCCACCCCAGCAGTCTGGGCGTCGACCATCGGTTGAATGAGGACGGCCATTCTTGGAGGCGTGTGTGGATTCTGCCGAGCCATGTAGTCAACGACACGTTCTTCCCATAAGGAAGTCCAGAGGTCCTTAATGGCCCCCTCCATCTCCGGCAGGGCCAGGCCAAGGTGGGTGCGGTAGAGGCCGGCGAAGCTGGTGTGGGTCGTATCCTCGTTCGTGGCAGAAGAACGAACAGCCCATCGCACATTTGGAGGCCGGCTCAATGGTTCGAGCGCTACCAGACAGTGACTGACCAGTTGGGAAATATCGATCCTTTTGATCTGATTCCGATAACTGCTCAAGGTTGAGCGCCGTTCAGTCTTAGGTAGTCGGCAAATCGCGGGCCAGAGGTCGAAATCTTGGATCCCTGCTGTACGTAGCGCCTGCCCGTAGGCATCTGTCGTGATACACAGCCCCAGAGGAACGGAGAACCCAGCCGCAATAAGCCGTGCTAGACCGACGGCTTTTCCTCCAGCGAGGCTCACATCGATACACTGAGACAGTGGAAGAATAAGCGGAGGCGCCATGGGAGTCGATAGTAACTAGAGAAGGAGCAGGAGGTAAAGGTCGTTCACGTTTGTCCCAGTGGGGCCCGTATAAATATGACATCCGAGCGTCTTGAGGGCGGGGTAGGTATCATGTCGATTCACGGCAGAACGGAGGTTGATGTTGAGTCTCTTGGCTCGCGCGACGGTTTCTCCGTTAACAATCGCACCTGCGGCGTCGGTAGGCCCGTCAGTTCCGTCACTCCCGAGTGCGACAACCCAGGTGTTTGGTAGACCTGCAATCTCACATGCGGCGGCGGCAGCAAATTCCTGAGCACGTCCGCCGGTTCCCTTCCCTGTGACCGTCACAGTCGTCTCACCTCCCGCTACCACGCAGCAGGGGCGCTTTACTATTGTGTGCCCATCGGCATTTGCTTTTGCAATGGAGGTCAATTGTCTTGCAGCCAAACGCGCTTCCCCTAAGATTGGAGTCGAAAACAGGATAGTGCGGAGGTTCAGCCTGCCAGCGGTGCGCGAGACAGCCTCCAGCATGAATCGATTGGTTCCGATGATCTGATGGTGCACCGAACGCACTCGTTGCGAACCGGGCTTGAGGGTTTCAGGCACGGTCCCCTTCTGACCGAGCTCCATATAGCGCCGGACCGCAGTGGGTACGGATCGCCAGATTCTGTAACGCTTCAACACGTTCACTGCATCGGCAAACGTGGAAAGGTCGGCAACGGTTGGTCCGGAGCCGATGGAGCCCAGATCATCGCCGATAACGTCTGAAAGAATGAGCGTGACAATTCTTGCATGAGTGGAGGTTGCGAGTCCGCCGCCTTTGATCACCGAAAGATGTTTTCTGACGACATTGATTTCGTTGATCGTCGCCCCGCTTCGGAGCAGTAGTCGCGTGGTACGTTGTTTATCAGTCAAGGTTACGCCAGGTACTGGGGCCGGCAATAAACTTGACGCCCCCCCGGACAATAGAACGAAGAGCAGGTCCCGAGGGCCTAGGTCTTGGACCAGGCGCAGGAGCTGTTGAGTCGCATGAACTCCGGCTCGATCAGGAATCGGATGGCTGGCTTCACGAATGGCAATCCGCTTGGTCGGGAGTGTATGCCCAGTCTTCACGATGACCAGTCCATCTGCCATTCTTCTGCCGAGCACCTTTTCTAGTGCTTGCGCCATCCTAGCTGAAGCCTTTCCTGCGCCGACGGCGATCACTCGGTCGATGCGTGAAAGGTCATAGAGCCTCTGACCCACACGCAATGATTGTCCCTGGAGCGAGACACTTTTGAGCAGTGCACGATAGGGATCGGCTGCATCCAGTCCTGCCGCGATTAATTGGCGAACGAGCGAACGAGCAGAGGAGGGGGGAAGACGGAGCTTCATGAGGGTGACGGCTATGGCGTCTTCTCTTGCTTAAAACAACGACTCGGACAGGTTTGACGGGGTACGCGAATCTGATAGTTGCCCCGGGGAAGCATATCCTTCTTGAATTCAGGATTCAACATTTTAAGCTCGAGAAGATAGGTGCCGAATTCTTCTGCGATTGACGTCAGTGCACGCTGAGACTCCTTCACGTTCACCGTGATGGTTTCCGTCTCTAGCGGCATATAAAGGTCTTTTTTGGTCAGTCCAAGATATTTCTCCGGCTGAGAGTAAATTTCCTTAGCGGCAATGATCCGTGGGACATAGCGCATGGTTTCTCGCGGTCCGTGCATCTTCCAATAGTCATCAATCTTCTGCGCCTTGAGTAACTTTCGAATCCGCTCTTCGCCGGCATTATACGACGCCATGGCTAGGAACCAATCGTTGTTCTGGTACTGCTTGAGATACTTGAGGTATTTGACGGCTGCCTCGGTCGACATTTCCAAATTCCGCCGCTCGTCCCGAACAGCGTCACTTTTGAGCCGATAGCGACGGCCGGTGGAGGGAATAAACTGCCAGGGACCCGAGGCTTTGGCCTTGGAATAGGCCGCTGAGATACATTTACTTTCGACCAACAACATGTACTTGAGATCATCGGGCAATCCAGCATCAGCCAACTGTCTCTCAGCGGGGGGAAAACAGCGCCCGGTTCGTTTGGCGAGGATGATACTTTCGCCTTGATCCTCTAAGAATTGATAGAACTCGTATTCAATCCTCTCCCGCACTTGCCAGTTATCCAAGGGAACCGAGAGTCCTGCAAAGGTAATCTTGTCGGGGAGCTTAAAGGAACTGAGGAAGAATCGCTCTCCTTCTCGCTTGATTTCAGGAAGAATGACCAGACGGTCATCCAAGTCGGATTGCGGGTCCAGCTGATCCAGTAACAGCAACTCATTTTCCGCTTCAGATTTGTGGCCTTTCGTCTCTTCTGTGGTGGATGTGGCGAGAGCCGAGACTTGTATGAAGAGAGTGATGAAAATGGCTCCGATCATAGAAGAGATCACTTGAGTCCCGCGGGTCACCATCTGCACGCTCCTCTGTTACTTTCGAACGGGAGTTCCACAGCAAATGCGTGGTTATGCTACCAGCTGACCCACATGCCAGCAAGAAGAATAGGGTTCTCGTTCATGGTACACTGCGACCCGCATGAGGACTTTGAAACTCTTGAACGGATCCATCTGTGACTGCACGGCCTGCCCTCGCTTGGTCCACTACCGGGAGACCATCGCCAAAGAGAAGCGGAAGCAATATCGAGACTGGACGTATTGGGGTCGTCCCGTCCCTGGTTTCGGTGATCTGAAGGCACGGCTCTACATCCTTGGGTTAGCACCTGCGGCACATGGCGGGAACCGGACGGGGCGGGTGTTCACCGGTGATCGGAGTGGTGACTGGCTATATGAGGCTTTGCATCGATATGGATTTGCCAATCAAGCTTCTTCGACACACCAAGGTGATGGGTTGGCATTGACGGACTGCTATATCGGCGCAACGGTGCGTTGCGCGCCGCCAGGTAATAAACCGTTACCAGACGAATTTGACCGGTGCAGCCGATTCTTGCATGAAGAGATTCGCCTTCTAAAGAATCATCGTGTGGTGATTGCGCTGGGGAAGATTGGCTTTGATCATTATCTGAAGGCCTGTCGGACACATGGGCATGCTATTCCTGCGCCGATCCCTAAATTCGGACATGGCGTGATGTACCACCTGCCTTGGGGGGTGACGCTGCTGGGTTCCTATCATCCCAGCCAGCAGAATACATTTACGGGAAAACTCACTCGCCAGATGTTCCATGAAGTGTTTCGGAAGGCTAGAAAAGCGCTCGAAGGTCCTTGAACGGGGGAGACTCGTAGACTGGATCTGGATGGCTTCTGCCGCTCAGATGTAGAGGAGTAGGAGCCAACTCCTCATGCATTTCCGAGCGTGGGCTTTTTCCTCCGCCTCTCCTATCCAACTTTCTTGAGTAAAGAACCCCGCCCTTCCGGGCGGGGCTTTCTAGAAGAGGTCCAATTGGTCAACTCCTCGCTTCTTCGCCTCATGAAACCGAATGTACTTCTTGATCACCTCGGCGGTCACCTTATCCCCCACC
>Ga0224495_10000998_pt1 | contig 20969 bp, 15 predicted proteins | sample SF_Jul11_sed_USG_FD_168128 | JGI IMG/M metagenome (GOLD analysis project Ga0224495, IMG submission 168128) | Sediment microbial communities from San Francisco Bay, California, United States - SF_Jul11_sed_USGS_4_1 | ecosystem: Environmental > Aquatic > Marine > Sediment | place: USA: California...
CAGCAAGCACCGCTGAGATTCACCCGAAGAGCCAATTTTTGAGGTGCCCAGAAGCGATGGAAACCAGTCTTCTACAGAACAACGGCATCGAAACCCTGCCGCAGTTCCTCACCAGCCTCGCCATCGGCCTGCTGATCGGGCTGGAGCGCGAACGCAACCCGACCGCCAGAGCCGGGTTGCGCACCTTTGCGCTGGTCGCCATGTTCGGCACGCTGACCGCGCTGCTCTCCGCAAAACTTGATTCGCCCTGGCTGCTGATCGCCGGACTGATTGTCACGGCGGGCATGATCATCGCCGCCTATATCAACCACCCTCATGACGAAAACGACCCGGGCACGACGACCGTGATCGCGTTGCTGTTGTGCTACGGGCTGGGTGCGATGGTCTGGCATGGCCTCGCCAGGCTAGCCGTGATGCTGGCGATCGGCATCACCATCCTGCTCTACTTCAAGCCGGAGCTGCGCGGCATGACGCAGCGCCTGACGCGCCGCGATCTCGTTGCCGTACTGCAATTCTCGGTGCTGACTTTCGTCATATTACCCATCCTGCCCGATGAAAGTTTCGGCCCGTACAACGCCTTCAATCCGCACCAGGCCTGGCTGATGGTGGTGCTGATCTCCGGACTCAGCCTGGCGGGATATGTAGCGTTGCATATCGTCGGCAGCCGCTATGGTGCGCCACTACTCGGCTTCCTCGGCGGGCTGGTCTCCAGCACCGCCACGACGATGATCTACGCCCGGCATGGCAAGACCGATCCCGCCGTGGAGAAACTCGCCACCATGGTCATCGTCATCGCCAGCCTCGTCGTGCTGATCCGGCTGCTCGTCGTCAGCACCATCGTGTCCTACAGCGCCCTGCCCGCGCTGGCGCCCGTCCTGCTGGGCGGGCTGGCCTGCGGAACGGTCGTCGTCATCTACATCTGGCGCAAGGCCGGCAAAACCCAGGCACTTGTCATCCCGAAAACCCACAATCCAGCCGAACTGCACGCCGCACTCGGCTTCGGCCTGCTGTATGTCCTCGTGCTGCTCGGCGCAGCCTGGATGGCGGACATCGCCGGCAGCCACGGCCTGTATGCCGTGGCATTGATCTCCGGACTGACCGATGTCGATGCCATCACCCTCTCCAGCCTGCGCCTGTTCAACCTCGGCCAGTTGAACGAGCCCCAGACCGTCACGGCGATCTCCATAGCCTTCATCGCCAACCTCGCATTCAAGCTCGGCATGGTGATCTTCATCGGCGGCTGGCGATTCGCAAAATGGGTCATCGCGGGCTTTTCAGCGATGGCGATCGGCGTGTTGCTTGGGTTGCTGGCGGTGTAGGTCGGCTTGGGCGGTAGAGCGAGTAACGGAGTTTGGCCCTATCGATTCCGGCTCTCTCTGGAGTAATGCAAGCCAAAACCAATAGACCGTCGGTGAAAAGAGAAAATGGGCCCGGCACAACTTGTTTCCTACAACTGCAGCTCTCCCTGCCTCTCATCAGGCGCTGCATTACCGGAAGATTACAGTCAATCCCTTTACCCGCGTTTTGCATCAGGAGTCATGTGCCTGGACAGAAACCTGTCAAGCTGATTCGCAAATGTCTGACGGTCTCCCTGACTGAGCGCCGGCGGGCCGCCGGTGTCCACGCCGCTGCCGCGCAAGCCATCCATGAAATTGCGCATCGTCAGCCGCTCCTGGATCGTGTCTTTGGTATAAAGCTCCCCGCGCGGGTTCAGGGCATGGCCACCCTTCGCGATCACTTGTGCCGCCAGCGGGATATCCGCGGTAATCACCAGATCGCCCTTCCCGACCAACTCGGCAATCTTGTTGTCCGCCACATCGAACCCCGCCGGTACCTGCATCGCGCGGATGACCTTTGACGGCGGGCAATACAGCAGCTTGTTCGCCACCAGCGTCAATTGAATCTGCCGCCGCTCCGCTGCACGGAACAGGATATCCTTGATGACCTTCGGACAGGCATCGGCGTCTACCCAAATCTGCATTCCCTGTTCCTTAAAAAGCCCACTCCATACCGACCGTTGGCCCCGAAATATCAATGTGGATATCCGATGCATAGTCTTGGTTATAGTTCAAGTTCACCCAGCGCCAGCCCGCAAATAGCGCCACGTTCTGAGCCAAGTGCTTTGATGCCGCCAACTCTCCCGACGTCAAGCCATAAGCCCCTGAAAAATCAGTTGAAACTTTGCTTTTGACATACAACCTTACAGTTTCAGTTGGCTTCAAGCTGAATTTCCAGCCAAAAAAAGGCCCTGCGTTGAACAACTTCACGGTTGGAGATTGCGCGCCTGATTTAAGTTTGATTTCGGAACCCAATAGATCGAGGCCAGCCATCCACTCAATATCTACTTTCTGGAAAATCCAGCCACTTCGTATGCCCAGCATTGCATTGGATAGGTTACATGAAGCTTCTACCTGGGCAGGCCCGTTTATTATGTCATTCCCATGCTCAATATATTCTCCTGAAGACAAATATTGCGAAGACTTTCCGCTTGCACCTGAAACCTCCATATCAATCGCCAGAGATTTCCTGCTCTCTTCCGGAGACTGTAAATCATGGCTTGCCCGCAGTGTGGGAAAAAAAGCGCTGCCGTCTCTTATATTGATCGAAGCAAGCGACACACAACCTGAGAGCGGTAGCGAAACAAACAAGAGCCCTGCAATCAAAAATGGATCCGATTTTCTCATGATATTTCCTCCTGCCCATTCAAGTTTGAATAAAAACCCAAGCGATGAATACCATTTCCACTTTCTCAATCTACCCCAAACCAGAACTCCCTGCCAGCCACCCTTACCTTAGCGTAAAATCGCTACTGCACTATAAAGCTGCTATCAGCAAATAACTATTCACTCCTATTCCGATAATCCCCATCGTGTCCGCCGAAATCGAACGTTTCTTTTCCGAGCAAAGCCCGCTTGCCGCCGAGGTCGCGTCGTTCCGTCCGCGCGCGCAACAGCGCGAGATGGCGCAGGCGGTCGCCGAAGCGATCCGCGACTACGCGATCCTGGTAGTCGAGGCGGGCACTGGCACTGGCAAGACCTTTGCCTACCTGGTGCCCGCGCTGCTCAACGGCGGCAAGGTGATCATCTCCACCGGTACGAAGAACCTGCAGGACCAACTGTTCCAGAAGGACCTGCCGATGGTGCGCGATGCGCTGAAAGCGCCGGTTTCGGTGGCGCTGCTCAAGGGACGTGCGAATTATGTGTGCCACTATCACCTAGCGCGCACGGAATCGGACGGGATGTTCAAGACGCGCGAGGACATCAAGCATCTGGGCAAGATCAAGAAATACGCCAAGATCAGCGATTCCGGCGACAAGAGCGGGCTTGCCGATGTACCGGAGAACGCACCGATCTGGATGCAGGTGACCTCGACGCGCGACAACTGCCTCGGCCAGGAATGCCCGAATCACAAGGACTGCTTCGTGCTCAATGCGCGTGCCGAGGCGATGAAGGCGGATATCGTCGTGGTGAACCATCACTTGTTCTTTGCAGACGTGATGCTGCGCGACGAGGGTGTCGCGGAGCTGCTACCCGCCTGCAACACGGTGATCTTCGACGAGGCGCACCAGTTGCCGGAGACCGCCAGCCTGTTCTTCGGTGAGACGCTTTCCACCACGCTGCTGCTCGACCTGGCGCGCGACACACGCATCGAAGCGGCGGCTGCAGCCAAAGATTTTGCGCCGCTGCCCAAGGCCTGCGACGAACTGGACAAGGCCGCGCGCGACCTGCGGCTTGTATTCAAGAAGGAAGGCCGGATGCCCGCGACCGCGACGGAAAATTTCAGGGAATGGCCGGACGCACTCAAGACCTTCAGTGAGAAACTTGACCAATTATGCGGTTTATTGGAGAAGCAGGCGGAACGCAGCGAGGGGCTGGAGAATTGCTGGCAGCGGGCGCAGGCACTGGTAGAACAGCTCAAACACTGGCAGTCCGGCGAGAAAACCGATCAGGTGAAATGGCTGGAGGTGTTCCATCACTCGCTGCAGCTCAATACCACGCCGCTATCGATCGCGGAGATCTTCGAGAAACAGATCGGCGGCAGCGCACGCGCCTGGATATTCACTTCGGCAACGCTGGCAGTAAAACAGAATTTTTCGCTTTACCAGAAGGAGATGGGCCTGCTCAACGCGAAGACCGCCTGCTGGGACAGCCCGTTCAATTATGGTGAGCAGGCATTGCTGTACGTGCCGACCGGCCTGCCGGAACCGAATACCGATGGCTACACCGAGGCGGTGGTGCAGACCGCACTGCCATTGCTCGAAGCCAGCAAGGGGCGCGCATTTCTGCTGTTCACCAGCCTGCGTGCGATGCAGCGTGCCCACGAGATACTGCAGGCAGAATTCGACCGGCGCGGGTGGGACTATCCGCTGCTATTGCAGGGCGAAGGTTCGCGCAACGAGATGCTGTCGCGCTTCCGCGAGCATGGAAACGCGGTGCTGCTCGGCAGCCAGTCATTCTGGGAAGGGGTGGATGTGCGCGGCGAGGCGCTGTCGCTGGTCATCATCGACAAGCTGCCGTTCGCCCCGCCCGACGACCCGGTACTCGCGGCGCGCATCGAGCACCTGAAGAAACAGGGGCACAACGCTTTCATGGAATACCAGTTACCGCGAGCTATCATCACTTTGAAACAGGGTGCCGGAAGATTGATCCGTGACGAGACCGACCGGGGGGTATTGATGATCTGCGATCCGCGCATCATCGGCAAGCATTACGGCAGACGCATCTGGCAGAGCCTGCCGCCATTCCGGCGCACACGCGATGAAGCGGAAGCGGTGAAATTTTTCGCTACACCCGTATGTGCCGGCAGCACTTCATCCGGGTAGCCGCATTGCAGGGGAAGCGGTCAGCGCCCCGCTACCACGCATCGGTTACGGCCGGATTCCTTCGCTTCGTATAGTGCGGCATCGGCATCCTTCATCACCGTTTCATAATCGGGGTGGCCGTTGTAAGTTGCAATGCCGATGCTTGCCGTGACATTCACCGTCCTGCCCTCGCCAGCATTCATCTGCTCATTTGCGAACTTTTCGCGTATGGTCTCAGCCACACGAAGGGCGCGATCCTTGTCGACTTCGACCAGCACGATCAGGATCTCTTCGCCACCGTACCGGAAGACAAAATCCCCCGCGCGAACACTGCCGCTGACCAGATCGGACGACTGCTGTAACACCATATCTCCAACGGCATGGCCAAAATTATCGTTGACCTCCTTGAAGTGATCCAGGTCGAGCAACAGGATCGAGAATGGCACACCGCTGCGCCGCGCCATGGCCATCTCACGCGTCAGCACGGCCGGTAAAAAGCGGCGGTTCAGCAGATGCGTCAGCGAATCGCGCCCGCTTTCCACTTCAATGAAGCGGTCGAACAACTCACCCAGCAGGAATTTGATCTCCGCGATACCCGCCTCGATCTCCTTCATCAGGGCGCTTGTATCGCTCAAATTCTGGCGCGATTCGACCAGTTCCGGGAAAAGTGATTTCTCCACTTGCTCGATGCGCTGGCGTATCATGGCAAGTTCCGGTGCAGACTCGAAAATGATCGAAGCCTTGTGGTACAGCCACATGCCGAACTCGGAGCTGCCGATCCCGGGAAGGGTTTCCTTGTTGCCGCCGTTAAGCAAGATAAATAATATCTGCTGCGCCCATTCCAGCAGGGCTGCACGCTGCCGCTCGCGCTCTGCCAGCATATTCTGCCCGAGGGCGAACATGCGGTAGGATTCATCCGCACGCGTATGCTTCTCCATATCGATGATGAAATAATCGGTCATGGTGTCCATCGCCAGCCCAATCGTCTCCGAGACAAAATTTGCCGCTTTTACCAACTCGTTACGGTCGAGGGAGGATGACACCAGATAGCCATGGATTCCGTGTTTCAGCAGGCGTGCACCGTGCATTACCAGCGAGATTGGAACCTGGATGCGCGCGTGGATCTCCCCGATCCGGCACTGATGGTTATATACCTCTTCCAGGTCTTGTAGCTCTTCACAAAAAAGTTCGGCCAGCCAGCGCTGCAAGGCTGCGCTCAAACGCAAGTTCACCAATTCGCTACTAAGGAATGTGCTGGCTTCGCCATCAGCCAGCATGTTCTTGAAAAACATGCCCCCCAGGTCGGCGGCATGTTCTTTGACCAGCATGCAGACCATCTGCCGGGTCGGGAGAGACACCTCTTCAGTTATCCTTTGCCACTCGGCAACGAACTCTTCGCTTTTTTCCTTATTGGCCATGATGAATTACCAAACAAACTTCAGGTTTATTGTACCAGCCAATTCTCCCTATCGCTGACAGCAACGGCACGGTGCAACATTGCCCGGAAGGGCGTTCAAGTCTCTGTCGCAATAACACGTCAGCGCCAGCGCCGCATCGAATAACCGCCGATCAGCGGGCGCTGCAGGGCGGCATACATCATCTGCCTGCCCCACTTGAACTCCTTGTACAGCACGATGAAATTCCAGATATCGCGTAACACTTTGGCGCGGTCGCGCCAGCCCAGTTCCATCAGCGCGGCAGGAAAGTCGGCCTCGTGCGGGCGATCGAAAGCGATCTTGAGCGGGTTCCACTGGTCGGTGGTGCGACGCACTTCCGAGGCGATCATTTTCCGGTACATCTGCTGTATCGGCTTGTTGCGCAACCGTGCCTCTACAATAGCCTCGCCGCAGATCGCACCGGAATGCAGCGCACAGCTCATCCCCTCGCCGATCATGTTGAGGAAGCCGCTCGCCTGGCCGGTGACCAGCACATTCCCCTTGCCGAACACATAGCGGTTGATCAGCGACGGGCCGAAATTTTCGCCGCAGCCCTCGTGGTCGTTGTCCGCCTGCTTCAGTCTCACGCCATGTTTCTCTTCGAAGTACTGCTGCACCACCGCATGCTTCCTCTCGAAATTGTCGCCGCGCTTGAAACCCACGCCGACGATCTGCCTCCCGTCTCTGGCGTGGCTCCAGGTGTAGTGGCCGAGGCCGGGGTGGAACCAGAAATGGAAATACTGCTCGCCCAGAGGGCACTCGATGATCTCGTGGAATTTCTGCCCGACGAAGAACCAGGGGATGGACTGCTGATAATCCGGATAGATCGCGCGGATCACATGCGAGCTGGGCCCGTCCGCACCGATGACCTGACGCGCGCGGTATTCGACCGGCTCACCCATCCTTTTCGCCTGCACGACCACATGGTCGCCGTTGTCCTGCAATCCGGTAAACAGTGTCTGGTCGTGGACTTCTGCCCCACTGCGCTGGATCGCCCAATGATCGGCGTACTTTCGGTGCAGGTGCGGCGTCGTGCCGCCAAAGAAATCCATCGGGATCGACACCATGCTTGGAAAATGGAAGGTGACGCCGCGGCACGACACCGGATCGTGCAGCGCCTCGCGCGGGATCGGGCCGAAATTCTCCAGCAGGAAACGGTGCCCGCGCGGCGACAGGATGCCGCTGCAGATCTTATGGCGCGGCAACCGGGATCGCTCGAGCACGATGGTTTCCAGGCCGGCATCCACCAGACGCTTTGCGGCGGCCGCCGCCGACAGCCCTGCCCCGATGATGATGATATCAACTGTTCGCATCAATATCTTTCAATGAATTCTTTCACAACATTTCAAACCTTGATCCGTGGCGAATATCACGCCCCGGCCTCTTCCAGACTGCTGACCAACTCCGCCAGATGTACTACCGGGATATCGCTGACCTTTTGAAAGGCTGCACGATCCTCCAGGCTCTCGACCACGATGCGGGTTATATTGTTGCGGCCATGCAGCACCCAGCGTGCCTGCATATCATCATCCGGCACGTAACCGTCATTCGCTTCCAGACCCAGCCGCTGCGGCAAGCCGCTTGAGGTTGCAGGTATCGCGATGCGTTGCAGGTCGAGGTTGAATTCGCAACCGCATTCCTTGCGCAGGCGTTCGTAATGCTTGACCAGCCGCACATAGTCGGCGTGATAGGCACGCGGTTCGATCACATACAGGTCGGTGGCACGCAGGTTGAGCCGGACGGACTTGAGCGAGCTCAAGGTTTCTCCCAAGCTGAATATCTTCGCGTTGGGCAGCCACTGTGCCAGGTAGGGCAGCAATAAACCATCGGCGGCGATGACCTTGTCGGCTCGCCACAGCGGCTCGATCAATACAGCCAGTCTTTCGGAAGGGATCTCCAGGCCCGCTTCAATGGCCAGTGAAATATCGGCTCCATCGTCCTCTGCCACGGCAAGCGCGCTTTTTTTCCCGAGCAACACCTCGATATGACTCAGCAGTTCAGGCTGTGCACGCAGCGCTTCGCCAGCAAGCAAAGCGGTTTTTTCCCGGTAGGTTCTTGCCGGCCGCCGCATCTGCGCCGACATGCGTTCCTGCAGCACAGCCGTTCTGGGTTGCGTCATCCGTTTGCGCAGCTTCAGTATCATGCCACTGACATCGATCTGCTCCGGACACACCGGGTCGCACGCACGGCACAGCGTGCAATCCTGCACCGTGTCGGCCAGCTCGGTCGGCGTTGCACCGTGTTGCAGCGCCTTGGCCCAGCCTTGCGGGCTGTGTTGCAGGTCACGGTTACGGCGCCACAGCGGGCACACAAGCAGGCACAGACCGCAACCGCTGCAATCCGGATGTTCTTTTTGTGCATCCTGTTTACGCTTAATATAGTTCGCCATCAGAAGATCACTTCCCGGTTCAGGATCATCGACGGGTCGGCCTCGCGCTTCATCGCCAAGTGGCGGTCCACCACCTCGTCACCGAAGACCCGCCGGATATAGCCTTTCATCATGCCGCCGAAGCGATAATAGCTGCCGCCCATATCGACGCCGATATCATAGATCGCGTTCTTGAAAGATTGCAGGTGATCGCGGCTGTATACCCGGTCATCCATCATCGGCTCGAACTCGCAGCCGTAGGCCCAGCCCTCGGCATCAGGCGGGATGCATGACATCTCGTAATGCGATTTGTGTTCCGGGCGCAACTTGATGCCGACGCAATACAGCGTGTAGTGCGGAAAATACTTGCGGCATACCGCGTTTCCTTGCTCCACCGCTTCGACGAACTTTTCCGCCGAAGTCGCGATATCGGGGATCACCATCTGCTTGCTGCCCCAGAATTTCCACACCGCACGCGAGAACACCACGGTGCGATCGTACATCAATCCATCACGCAGGTATTCGGGGCGGCGAAACTCCGGGAATAGCTCGCGTTTACGCCGGTACAAATACCACGCTTCCGGCAATTTCCAGGGGCGCAATGCATAACGGCGCAGCATGCACAACGCGAACCCCGGCTCGCCGTAGCCGCGCAGTCGCGGCTGCCAGTTTGCGCGGAAAGCGGCTTCACGTTCATCCGAATCGAAGGCCACCAGCAGGTTCACCGCACAATCCATGATCGTCAAAATCCCTGAATAGTCGCTGGCATCGTTCCGGTTCAGCAGTTGCATATCCTCGATCGCAGTGCGCAGTGTGTCGTAATAGAAATAATGCATGCGCAACGGCGTATAGGGACGAATCTTCAGCGTGGCCTCGGTGATCACGCCGAACTGTCCGTAACCGAGGATGACGCGCTGGAACAATCCGGCGTTCTGCTTATCGGAGCACTCCACGATCTCGCCGGTCGGGGTCACCACCTGAACCGACAATGCCTGATCGGCGCTGCAGCCGAGACGCGGCGAATTGACGTCGATGCCGCCGACGCCCAGCGTGCCACCGACCGAAGAAGTGAGGTTGAGCGGCGCGGAAAGATAATCCATACCAAGGCGGCGCAGCTCCTCGGCAAGGCTGTGCCAGAAGATGCCGCCTTCGGTGCGCACCGTCAGTGCATCGGTATCGATGTGCAACACCCGGCTCATCCCGGCCATGTCCAGCAGCACGCCTCCAAAGGCAACCGACTCACCCTCGGTGGTCAGCCCGCCGCCGCGTACCGTGACCGGCACGCGATATTGCTGTGCCGCCTTGAGCAGTGAAGAGATCTGCCCGGCACTGCGCGCGACCACCACACCATGCGGCAGGCCATAAGCGGTACCACCCGCGTCGGTGGCAAAGAGGCCGAGCGAATACCTGTTTTCGCGCAGATCGATGTCGCTGTCACGTAACGCTTTGGCAAAGCCCTGCCACCCCTGCCCGTTCCAGCGGGATGGATTGGTCTGCTGGCGCTTGATGCCTATCAAGGCATCGGGACCAACATGGCATGGGCCGATCATGCCGGGTTGGACTGGTGCCGGTTCGTGGGTTTCAGGAATCATGATTCGCGGGAGTTATAAATAAAGTTAGCGCAGCGTGTTTTTGTGTCACCGGCAGGGGGTTCGGCTCGAAAGCTTTTTAACGATTCGCTGCGGCAGGCACGGCTATTTTATTCCAAGTCGCACACTCGCGGAAATTTCGTTTCTGCATTTCAGGAGGATATGCCTGCACAGTTCTCAGGCCAGACTGTCCTCTTTGCGGCGCAGCTTGTCTGCATCCATCAGGCGTTTTTTCAGCTCGGGCTCGATCTCGGCAAGTTCCAGAACATCCTTGTGCCGAAGCCGCAAGGCTGTCGTCGGCCCCACCGCCTGGACGGTAGCGGTGCGGACCTGGTCCCCAAGCAAGGCCATCTCACCGAAAAAATCACCTTCCTTCAATTCTGCCAGGATCTTTTCCGGCTGCTCCGCCCGGTACACGATGACATGCCCGTGGCTTATCAGGTACAGGGCATCGCCTTTCTCGCCCTCGCCGATGACGATGTCTTTTGCCAGAAAAGCCACGGATTGCGCCTTGTCCGCCAGGCGTTGCAACAGCTCGGCGGACAAGCCGTTCAACAGCGGAACCGTGTCGATAAGTTCGCTCGGCAATAATTTTGGCGGGGGTTCGCTGATGGGGGGGATCTCGGCGATATTTTCCTTGATGAGCCGCTCGATCCGCGAGAATGCCTTGGGGCCGACCTCGCCGTGCTGAAAGGCTTGCTGGATATAGTCGTTCGCCACATTCAACGACACTTTTGACAGCAGCCTGGTGATAAAGCGCTTGAAAAACTCCGGATATTCCTCTGCAACGGTTTTGACACGCTGCTTCCGCCTTTTCAGCCTGTCCCGATAGACCCCGATCACGGTGGCTTTCATTTTTTCATCGTAATCGGTTTCCTTTTCAAGCGCCTCGATCATATCGTGACATATCAATATGCCGGCAATATCCCGCTGCAAACTGTACGAAAACCTCATGTACTGATAGCGCGACATCAGCCCCGCTGCCCAGTCATGTTCACGCAGGCGCTCCAATATCGAATTCTCGAACCTCACGAACAGGTTGTCGCTTGCCGGATGGCGGTCTGCAGAAACCTTCTCCGGGTTGACGATCCAGTATTCCCGATCGAGCTTGATGTTGTTCCTGATATCGAGATAGATGTAATAACGGATCAACCCGATGTCGTACAGATACTTCAGCTTTTCCATTTCCATACGCAACGCGGAGATCGTGAGGTACCTGATATCCTTGTTTCTTGCCTTGCCAGTGACACCACTGTTGAAGATGTCCCGGTTCCTGCTTTCAATGATCTTGCGGACACCGCCTGATATCAGCCCCGCCCTGGAGAATCCCGACAAAGCACTGTTTGCATGGGACTCAGACTGGCTCAGCCCATGGCGCAGTTCTGCCTGCTCGTCGTCGGTAAGCCGGTCTATCCCGAGGAACCTTATCAGCGGCCTGATGGTCGGCGCATTGATCAGCAGCGAAAATACGACCACGCCCAGCGTCAGATCCAGCAACAATGATTTTTCATGGATGTGGTCCGGGATCGATATGACAATGGCGATAGCCAGCCCGCCCTTCAACCCCCCCCACCACATGATGTGCCGGTCGTTGAGACTGACTTTCGGCAGGCTGAACAGGCGGGTCGTAGCCGGAACCATGCTGTAGACGGTAGCCGCTCGCGCTGCCAGGACCAGCAGGACGGCGATGCCGATCACATCGAGCCGGCCGATAATCTGCCCGACGTCGACCGATATGCCCACCAGCAAAAACAACAGCGAATTACAGACCAGCGCAATCATTTCCCAGGTTTCCTTCACCACATGGGTCGACGCCTGGGGAATGCGGTTCACACCCAACGCGCCAAGGGTGATCGCACCCGCCACCACAGCCATGACACCCGACACATGCAGCAGATGTTCTGCAACCGCAAAACTCATGTAGGCCAGGACGATTGACAACACGAGGCAGGAACTGACACCCATGCCGATACGGTAGAGCAATTCACTCAACACGATGCCGATGATCGTGCCGACGAGCACCCCGCCGACAAACACCCGGAAGAACTCGCCCAGCGCCCCGCCTGCATCAGACCAGGCAAAACTCCCGGAAACAAAGATCCCCAGAATGATGTTGAAAACCACGATCGCGGTGGCATCGTTCAGAAGCGATTCCCCTTCGACGAGGATCGTGAGCCGCTGCGGGGCGCCCAGCTCCTTGAACAGCGCGATGACCGCGACCGGGTCTGTCGCAGAGATCAGCGCACCGAACAGCAGCGCAAGGATGAGGTCGACACCCAGCAGCAGCCACAAACCGACACCGATGATCGCCGTGGAGATCAGCAGTGCGGGAATGGCCAGCGCCAAGACGGGAACGATGTCCTTCAGCAATTGCCGGGCATCGAGATTGAAGGCAGATTCGAAGATCAGTGCAGGCAGGAACAGGAACAGCACCAGCTCCGGCGTGAGGCGGAATTCCAGCAGCGGGGTGAGGCTCGGTGAACTGCGCGCCACTGCGCCTATCACGACCCCGATGACGACCAGGATCACCGTAAAGGGTATCGGCAGGTTGCGGCTGTACCCCGCCGCCAGCATCGCGACCGTCAGCAAAGCCATCGTGATCAGGACAATCTCTGAAATCGGCATATTCGCTTCCTTCAAGTGACGCGACGAACCAAAGTATAGGCCAGTCTATTGAATCATGCTCTGCGCTCCCGCATCCCCAGCAGAAAGAATACAACGGCGACCCCCGCATAACCGGTCACGAAAGGCCAGGTATGCGATGGCCCGTAGGCATTCATGACCGCACCGTTGGCTATCGTGTAACCGTGCATCAACCCGGTAGCGCTGATCACGGCGGCGACGGCGGCCCATACGGCGGCTGCGCGGTAGTACCGCTCGATCAGGCAGACCGTCATCGCGGCAAGGATCATCGAGGTGAAGATGAAGCCACGTTCCAGAGAGATCAGTCCGGCAATCGGAATATGCATCGACAGCGCCTTCATGCCGACCGCCTCGATATTGGTTCCAGCGGCGCGCAATGCGCCTTCGAGCACCAGCAACCCCCATGCGGCCAGTGCAGGAAAGAAACCGATCACCACCGCCGGCGCATGCTCCCTCGGCGTGGCCTGAAAAGCCTGCGACGCGATGGTGATGCCGATCCATAACAGGATCGCCGCGCCGGCTTCGACAGGGATCAGCGCAACGACGAAGCCGACCAGCCCCAGCAGGCACAACAGGGTAACGACTATCCCGTTGGCGATGGAGTATCCGGCGCCAGCGCCCATTGCCTTCCAGCCGGGATGTCCGATGTAGATCGTGGTCGGGAACACGCTGCCGAAGCAGGCGGCGACCACCGTGCCGAGGCCGTTCGCGGCAAGCGAGCTTTTCACCGGATAGACATCCCCGGCCGCCTCGGCGCTTTCCAGGTTCTGCAACGAACCCAGCAGATTGAACAGCCCCATCGGGATGATCACCGGCAGGAAGGCGATCATGTAGGTGGAGAAGGTCGCCCCCATCATGTCGGTAATGAACAGGTGCGGTACTTGTATCTGGATCTGCATCGCGTTCGCCAGCACGGCGCCGTCCATGCGACTCATCCCCCACGCCAGCGCGGTGCCGGTAAACACTGCCAGGAAGCCTGCGGGAATGCCTGCGGGAAGATAGACGCGGCCGATGTACTGGATCATGATGAAGGCCAGCGGGATGAACCCGACCAGCGGGTCGGCAAAGATACGGAAACAGAAATCCATCGAGATGAACGTGATCGCGATGCCCGCCAGCGTGGCCAGCAGCGCGGCACGCGGCGTGATCTGTTTGACCCATCCGGCGACGAACGCACCCCCCAATTCGATCAGACCGGAACCTAGGCAAGCGGCGAGGCCGACCTTCCAGGCGAGTTCCACATCGCCGGTCTGGTCCAGTACCGGCTTCATGACAAACAAAATATAGGCAAACAGCGAGACGGTGTTGACCCCGTACGGAAGCGCCGTCACCTGCACCTTTCCGGATCTGCGCGCCAGTGCCCGCGCCTGGAAGGCATAGAAGAGGTTTCCCAGCAGCAGGCTCACGGCGACACCCGGCAGGATGCGCCCGTACACCATCTCTCCGGGCATCTGCAGGATCGTCCCGCACAACACGACGATCAGGATGAGCTGAATGAGGTTATCAACAAACAGGCCGAAGAAGCCGTCCAGATCCCCCCTGCGCCACCAGCGGAACGGTTCAGTCACTCCCATGCCGCCCCCTTATCCGTTGCACAGGATATCCATCGGGAAACTGCCCTTTGCACTCAACTTTTCTTTGCAGCGCCGCCCTTCGCACCCTCTTTTTCGCTTTTCTTCTTCCATGTGTTATAGCAATCCAGTCCGCAAAAATGCGCCACATAGTCGACCGCTTCGGCGCTTTTCGCCTCGGACAACGGCACTTCCTTCATGCAGACGTTGCAGGACACCTTTTTGTTTTCTGGTGTGCTTGATTTACTGGTCATGACGGTTCCCCCCGGTTCGATTGACACGTGACCAGATTAGCGAGGTTTCCCAGCCATGGCAAGCAAAGTTCCTGCAAGACAGCGACGTGAAGTTCCGAGCTTAATGCTCCTTGCCGTCGATGCGCGCCTGCAGAACGGCCGGGATATAGCGCCAGCCGACGATCGCAAAACAGGCAAACCAGCACAGCGCCGACAGGAAGATCCAGTGCACGTAAGCAGCAGGGTAGAACAGTGGTGCGATCACACGGAGGACAAAACCCAGAATCATGATCCGCAGCGTCCAGATGTCGAGCTTGTCAAACACCACTTTTCTTCCGGTGTGCCCCTTGGTGATCCTGATGATCATCGAAGGGATGACCAGACCCATCACCCCGATGGTGAACACATGGACCGACAGGCTGCCTCCCAATCCAGGGAACGCGGCGACCTTCAGGAATTCCATCAGCAGCTGTACGACGATGGCGAGATAGCCGAGATAGACGATGCCGATATCGAGCCGCCGCAACGCAAGATCGGGCTTCCAGAACAAGAACCTGCCGGACAACAGCAGCGCAAGCAGCAACGACATCAGCGCCGCAATCAGGGGCGGCATCAGGCTCTCGAAGACCAGCGCCAGCCCGGTCAGTTTGATCACCTTGTCCAGCAGCGGATTGCGCAGGATGGTGACCTGGAAGGCGGCTTTCATGAACTGGGAAAGCGTCCGTTCAAGCATCACCAGGAAGGCCATGCGGAACAGTCCGATCGCCATGCTGAAGCCCAGCTGGAAGTATTCCGGGATCAGCATCAGGTTCTTGGAGACAAGAAAAAGCGGCAGGACGATCAGGAAAAAATAATTGTCGCGGTAGCTGTCCGTCTTGCGGTAGCGGATCAGCGTCCACAACAGCATCGCCACGATCGCCACGAGGAAAAGGTTGCCGGAAACCACGAACAGTACCGGTGGCCAGCTGCCGCCGAACCACATGCCCGCGCGATCGAACAGCCACGCCGCGACCAGAAATATCAGTGCATTGCCGTGATAACCGCGGATATTGGTCCAGTTTTTGGTCGAGGTCAGCAGGAATCCGCCGAGCACGGCCCAGCCGAAACCGAAGAACATCTCGTGCGCATGCCACTGGATGGCCGTAAACGAACGTTCGGGCATGGAAAAGGTGTTTGAAAATACCAGCGCCCACAAGATCGGGAGGCTCAGCCCCGAGAGGCATGCCAACGCAAAGAACGGCCGGAAGCCGACCAGCCAGAGTGGGTGCACAGAAAGTTTCATTGCTATCCTCTTACGAAAATATTATTTACCACGGCGCCTGTTCATTCCCGCCGGAACCGGCGATCTTCACTTTCCGGGAGCCTGCCGGTATTCGATCAGCCCGTATCCTTCATGTCAGGGAATGTTTTTGCATACGCCCCGGTAGGCGCAAGGCTTGCGGCAGGCATCGCTACATTCACCGGAAAGATACGTTGAGTTTCACACCGAGCACATCCATACTGGATTTGGGCTGAATGACACTCCAGAGTCCGGTTGCGTCGCTCACAGTGACCACGTTGGATTGCTTGAAGCGCCAGCTGTCGTAGTAGCCGACCACATCGAACATCTTGCTGATGCGGTACCCGATCTCCGCATAGCCGCTGATGCCTCTCCCCGGGTGCAGCTTCGGATTGGAAAAATACCCCAACTTGTCCAGATGTGCGTCCTCAAGGGTCGAAAGCGGGTATTTCAACCCCACATTGCCATGGAATCCTCTCATCTGCTCTGTTGCGTTCAGGCCGATCCCCAAGCGCAGGTACAGGATCATATAATCCTCGATCTGGTAGGCACCGGAGTTCTCTATGGCACGTTCCCAGCTATCCAGCCCCACTCCCGTGACAAGATCCAGCTTGTTTGTCCCCGCCTCGGCGCGGTAAATAACCTGGGCTTCGCTGACTGCACCAATGTAATTGGTGTGGGTTGAAACAGGCGTGCCGGTGCTCATGCTGGCAGTGTCGTACTTGACCCGGCCGGAATACAGTTTTGCACGCCAAGCGAACAGCACCCCCTCGTTCCGCTCCTGCACCCAATTTACAAAAAGCGCTTCGCGCAGGCCGGACTCTTTGGGCTTGATCACCTCTCCGGGAATCTCCTCCTTCCAGTTGAAGCCTTCCAGCCCTGCGCCCACGCTCAACTCTGCGCGCGCATTAAACGGGAAAGCGAGGACCGCTGCAAAGGTAATCGCACTGATTCGCATATTCATAGATTCCACCTCGTGGTGACAATGTATTGTAGGCCAAAAAAACCGGTAAATACTGTGGGGGTTTCCGGAATACCACCCTGACACAGCCTAAGGCATCATCTCTGCCCACAGATCGTGTTCATCGGAGTCGATGATCTTCACTTCCACGAAGTCGCCGGCGCTCAGCTGCTGTCCGTCCTCGATATAGACCAGGCCGTCGATTTCCGGCGCATCGGCAGAACTGCGCGCGATCGCGCCTTCCTCGCGCACTTCCGACACGTTACTGGCGTAGCCAGCCGCTTGCGGGAGGAAGTGCGATGCGGCCACTCCCGCACCAGCGGGCTTCGCCCCACCGTGTCGTGGCCGCACTTCGTCTACCAGCACGGTGATGGTCTTGCCGACCTTGCGTTTCAGCCGTTTTTCGCTGATCTCCTCCTGCAGCAACATCAGCCGCGCGAGGCGCTCCTGCTGCACTTCCGGCGGCACGTGGTCCGGCAGTTCGTTGGCCGTCGCGCCCTCGACCGGCGAATAGGCGAATGCGCCGACACGATCCAGTTGCGCCTCCTCGATGAAATCCAGCAGTTCCTCGAATTCCGTATCGGTCTCGCCGGGGAAGCCGACGATGAAGGTGCTGCGCAACGTCAATTCCGGGCAGGTCTCGCGCCATTGCCTGATCCGCGCCAGTACGTTGTCGCTGTCACCGGGTCGCTTCATCAGCTTGAGGATGCGGGCATTGGCGTGCTGGAACGGGACGTCCAGATACGGCAGGATGATGCCCTGCGCCATCAGTGGGATCACCTCGTCCACATACGGGTACGGATACACGTAATGCAGCCGAACCCACACATTTAGCTTACCCAGAGCCGCTGCCAGCTCGGTCATGCGCGTCTTGAGCGGCTTGCCGCCCCAGAATCCGGTGCGGTATTTCACGTCAACGCCATAGGCACTGGTGTCCTGCGAGATCACCAGCAGTTCTCTCACACCCGCGTTGACCAGGTTCTGTGCTTCCTGCATCACGTCGCCGACCGGGCGGCTGACCAGATCGCCGCGCAGGCTGGGGATGATGCAGAAGGTGCAGCGGTGATTGCAGCCCTCGGAGATCTTCACATAGGCATAATGTTTCGGCGTCAGGCGGACACCCTGTACGGGCACCAGATCGGAATACGGATCGTGCGGTTTGGACAGGTGCGCATGCACCGCTTCCATCACCTCGTCGGCAGCATGCGGGCCGGTGACCGCCAGCACCCTGGGGTGCGCGCTCCGCACCACGTCGCCCTTCGCGCCGAGGCAGCCGGTGACGATCACCTTACCGCTCTCATCCAGCGCCTCGCCGATCGCATCCAGAGATTCTTCCACCGCACTGTCGATGAAACCGCAGGTATTCACCACCACCAGATCGGCGTCCTGATAGCTGGCAGCGATCAAATATCCCTCGGCGCGCAATCGCGTGAGGATGTGCTCGGAATCCACGGTCGCCTTCGGGCAGCCGAGCGAGACGAAGCCGACTTTCGGTATTGCGCTGGGTTTATTCATGGCCTGCTTTCAGTACTTATGCGCCCACCAGGAAATGGACGAGGAATATCGAGCCGACCCCTGTACCGATCAGCGCGACCTGCTCCAGCGTATCGCGCAAGTGGACACGTTTGTGCAACCCCGGGATCAGGTCGGCGACGGCGACATAGATCATGCTGGCCGCTGCCAGCGCCAGCAGCGTGGGGACTGAATTCTGCATCGATTGCAACGCAAAATAGGCCAGCACGCCGCCCGCCAGCATGGCCAAGCTGGAAAAAAGATTAGCCATCAAGGCTTTTGTCTTGCTGTAGCCGGAATGCAGCAAAATCATGAAATCGCCGACCTCCTGCGGGATCTCGTGGGCGATGATTGCCAGCGCGGTGACGATGCCCAGACTCACGTCTGTCATGAATGCCGCGGCAATGATGACGCCATCGACAAAGTTGTGGAACGTGTCGCCAATCACGATCAGCGTGCCGCTGCGCCCGTGCGCGCCATGATCATGCAGCTCATGCGCTTCACAATTGTCATGATGGCAATGCCGCCACAACAACAGTTTTTCAAGCGTAAAAAACAGCAGGATGCCGAACAGCACCGTACCACTCACCGCCGCCGGGCTGCTGGCACTCTCGATCGCCTCGGGCAGGATGTCGAGGAAAACCGCGCCCAGCAGCGCACCTATCGCATAACTGACCAGCGAATTCACCCAGTGTGTGCGGGCGTTGAGCGCGAACAGCGCGGCACACGCCACGCTCAGCACGCCACCGGCAATACTGGCCGCGATGATCCAGAGCAAAATGGTCATGGGAATTTATTCAGGAAACCAGAGTTGAGGATTATACCAAAGGCTGGAAATCCACCCCAGGATAATCCGGCCTTATTTCAAGATCCAGTTTTGATGTATTGGCTTGGGCTCTTCCCGTACCACTGACGGAAATTTCGCGTAAAGGTACTACTCTCTGCATAGCCCAGATAAGAAGATATCTCTGAGATGCTCCAGTCCGTTGATGACAGTTTGTTGAGTGCCTCCTGCTTTCTGGCTCCTTCAAGTATCTTAGAAAACAAGAATCCATCTTTGAAAAGGGAATATTTCAACTGCTCTGAATTCAACCCTAATTGCTGACTTACCGCCTGCAAAGTATTTTTCTGCCCACCAAAGTTCTGGCGTATCTTTCGAGACACAATCTGTTCCCAGCTCAATTTATTTGATGTCGGGCTGGGTAATAACCGACCCATCAAATTCTGCAAATGACGTGCGGTTGCTTGCTGATTCTCTATGGTGGGAATTTGCAGCCAGGCGTCCGGAAAAAGGATGGCGGAACTGCCCTGGTTGAATTTCACCTTGCACCCGAAAAAATCCTCATAGTCCTCCACCGCTCCGGTCGGATGAAATTGAAAACTGACCTCATCAGGCTGCAAAGCGTAATTGGTGATTTCGCGGAACAAATGAATCACCCCTGCAAGGGTAGCCTCCGTGTATTGCCGCTCGAACCAGTTTTCCTGCATCTCTGTTGAAATAAAAAGCGAGCATTGGCCATCGCGTGGAAAATGCAATCCGCAGCGTTGAGTGGGATTCAATCTTTGATGCCCTTCAAAGTAATGCTCAAAGACGGTCTGCAATTTGCCCAGATTGACGAAAAAGTGGTACGCGAGGCCGTAATCTTCAGGGACATTACAATGCTGGCTGGCCCAAAAACCGATTGCTGGTTTCTGCATATGCTCGCTGGCAATTTTCCAGATGTCATTCAGTTCCTCCCGCGGAATCATCGCCATGGAATCGTCAAGAATCTCATGCTGATAATCTGCCGAGTCCAGAACCTCGCTTAAGCTATACCCCGCTTTGACCAATGCCGTCTGCAAAAACAGTACCGGCGCATAAGGGCTATCTCCAGTAAGTCGCATAACTAATGTATCAATGGGTTAAAACTACTGCACTCAACCCATACCCCGTATTGTCGTAGGGTCATGGTAACGCAAATATTATTAATTGTCCGATTTTCCCTTAAAAGTCAAACAACTTTCCCTGATTCATCAATTCTTGCGCGCTCAATATATTGATAATGAAACTCCGTACTACAATCACATAGGAAATTAATCATGAAACATGCGTTTATTATGACGGTGATTCTGGCCGCTTTTGGGCTAAACCCCAATCAAGCCAAAGCGGCAGAACACAAGTTGTATGCTTTATTAGACATTGGCCAGGCAAGCGTTCCTGATATCTGCACTGGCGTCACAGGGGGATGCTCTACAACATCCATAGCTTATCGACCCGGCATAGGATATCAGTTCAGTCCGAATTTCGGTTTAGAGGCGGGCTATCTGGCCGGAATAATTTTCGAAGCAAATACCACAAATAACAATTACACAGCTTCCGGCTTTCAATTTGGCGTTATTGGCTCTATGCCAATGAATGACAAAACTGAAATATTCGGCAAGGTCGGATTTGCCAAAATTGATGTAGAGTTAAATGCTCCGTCAATAAATTATTGGTCTAGCTGTAGTTTCTCACAACATTGTTCCCCATCAAACCGAGACGCGAGGCCGGTGGCAAATTGCCTGTGGCTGAATGAGGGCGGTGGAAATTATAGTGA
>Ga0224495_10001000_pt1 | contig 20921 bp, 21 predicted proteins | sample SF_Jul11_sed_USG_FD_168128 | JGI IMG/M metagenome (GOLD analysis project Ga0224495, IMG submission 168128) | Sediment microbial communities from San Francisco Bay, California, United States - SF_Jul11_sed_USGS_4_1 | ecosystem: Environmental > Aquatic > Marine > Sediment | place: USA: California...
CCCCGGCATTACCCCCCACCAAGCCACCGACACAATCCTCGCCACTCACGGTGCCGCCCGAATACGAGTCGTGCACATCACCCCAGTTTTCTCCCAGCAGACCACCAACTGCCCACTCGCCTGTTACATCAGCGTTCGGCATCTTGACATTCTGGATGACTCCTCCCGCATCAACAGCACCGAAAAGCCCTACCACAATTTCGTCAGGGCGGTTGATAAACATGTCACTTATCTCGTAACCCTGACCGTCGAGACTCCCCGCAAATGGGTCATCAGAAGTCCCAATGGGCTGCCAGCCCTTTCCTTGATTAGCTGCTTTGCTCGCGAGCTCCACATAGCCAGCAGTAGCGGAATCGAGGTCGTTCATCAGAAGATAATGGCCCCCCAAATCATCTCTGATGGCATCTAGGTCATACCAGTCCCGTATTCCCGGGTAATCGGGAGGAGACTCACACCCTGCCGTCCCCACTATCAAGCTTGCAGCAATCAATAAAATGCCAAGCCGTGCGAGGCAATGGTGTTTCCTTCGCCTGCATACTGCTTTCATGCTCTGCGCTCCTTGCGACATCCTGCTTCTTCCAAAATGATAGTTGGCGGTTTAATCATCTCACGGGCATGCAACGCAGTTTCGCGCTGTCGTTCGGGAGTTGTCGGCGAGTGGCCTGCTGATGACTATGCCATGCCAGAGAAAGTACAGTCAAGTGTAAGATTGTCGAATACACACTTTGGACGATCGCCCAGTCGGGACCACCTATGAAAGCTCACATAAACCCCGACTGCTGGCATCATTATACTTTCTTCTGATGCCAATGACACCGCCAGGCAGGGCCACAAATATTGCGTAATATTGCGGCCGGGCCCCTCAATCCTTGGGACTTTTCGCCTCTTCTTCAGGAGAACTCGCTGCCCCCTCTTCCTTCTTTGAAAGATACAGGTGGCTGGTGCTTGATTGAACCCGTGGCACTACTTTCGCGCCACAATGAGGACACTCCAACTCGACATCTTGTCTCATACTAAAGACGATGCTGACAATTCCTACTACCACCAGCGCTACTCCCACCCCCATTACGACCCACCAGACTCTTTCCCCGAAGTCAGGCCTCCTCAGAAAGAAGCCGAGGATTATCAGAGCAGCACCCAGAATCACCCACACCAGCACCGTTAGCATATCGTACCTCTTATAGGTCATTCTGCCACCTCCTGTCATGGACTATAAATCATGGACCATAAATAAAGTAGCATTTACGACCGACCTTGTCTAGCCCTTGCGGGCTTGTCTCCAGACTCAGATATAGTACTATGATTGTCATGTAACCGGATATTCCTCCACCAGTCGTAGCTGATTTCCTTCATCCTAGACGACGGCTTCTAAGGTCAAACTTCTTACTATCCGTGATTCGAACTACATCAGCTTTTGGTGGAGGTGGCTTCTCGGGGCACCAGTCTCATGGCGTCCGATGGGCAGACATAACGGCAGATGCCGCAGCCGATGCATCGATTGGAATCACGTATCAACAAATCGCCGTCCATTTTCAAGGCTTCCATCCAGCAGCGGTCGATACAGACACCACAGCCGACGCAAGCATCGTCATCTATGTTTATGACCCAGTTGGCGATAACGAACTCGCTGGGTAGCGGAGAACGTTTAGCTGCCCTAAGTATGAAGCAATGACAACCGCAGCAGTTGCAGAGTAGGTCGATATATCTGTCCCGGCTGTTGGCGTAGTTATGTACCAGTCCGGCTTTCTCTGCCTCGTCAATTCTCCGTCGAGCTTCCTCCTTAGAAATGAGGTTGACGAAGCCATAGCTCTGAGCAAATTGTGCCGATGGACCGAAAATCATACAAAGGTTGTCCTTCGGCTTGTCACAAGGTCTATCAAGCAGATCGCCCTGGTGACGGCAAACGCAGGTCCCAGCAGCGATATATTCAGTCTTGTCAATAAGCTTCATCACTTCATCATAAGGCAAGACGGTAGTCTTACCGTGGATGTCCTGCTTTACGACAACTGTTCTGGCTTTCGGCTTTTCAATGGCAGCAGGTGCCGGGGTGGGCGGCAGAATATTTTTCACAGCCTTGCCATAGCTTTTGAAAAGCTGCGCCAGACGCTTGGTACGTTCGTCCGTGCGGCCGTGCATGAACTGCAGTTCGATGATGCCCGGCACCAATGGCATGAGCTCATACAATCGTTCGCCAGCCCTTTCTTTGACCCTTACCAGCCCTCGGTCTGCCATTTCATCTAGCTGCTTACTTAATCCGGCAACATCAGACATTTTCATTTTGGCGGCAAGTTCCCCAGCAGAAACCGGATCAACGGGCATGTTGGAGGCAATCTCCGCCTGCTCGGGAGTAAATAGCTCAGCAGCCAGAACATAGAACTCGTCGCAGGGTATTGAAGGATATGCCATACTACGGGTATTGAGCGCCTCACCCAGTCTGTTATAGACCTCTTGTGTCATTGTTTTCTCCTTCTGATTTGATATTTGGTGCTGGTACAAATTCAACACGCCGATGCCTCCGTAATTATATAGCACGTACAAAGGCGAGGCAAAGTATTATGCCTCAGTCCGGACTCCTTATGAAGGCTTGGATAACCCCGAGTGATGGCATTATTTCGTTTTCTTGCGCTGCCTGTCGTATATCATGTCCGTTATTATGCCTTTAGCCAGCACCCGTCTAATATCGGGCAGATTGCGGATCAACATAAAGAGGTCAATAGCTAATGCATAAAGTACCAGTGACAACGAGCCTTCCAACAACCAGGCAAACAGGGGCAACAGGGCGAATCCGATGATTATAGCTCCCCCGAATTTACGACTGGCAAAGAACGGAATCGCTACTACTGCTAGCGTAACCAGTGTTGCCTTAGGGGCCAGCACGAGAAAGATGCCTATGACGGTGGCTGAACCTCGGCCGCCCCGGAAGCCTGCAAACAGAGGGAAGTTGTGTCCCACCACAGCCGCAAAACCAGTCCCGAAGACCCAGAGTTCTGAAACGTCTAGAGCCCGGGCAATTAATATAGCCCCCGCCCCTTTCGCGATATCGAAGAGACCGACAAAAACGCCTTCGTGAGTACCGATTTCGCGCATAACATTGGCGCCACCCATGTTACGAGAGCCAATTGTCCGAATATCTGTGCCTTTCCTTACGCGAGACACAATGTAGGCTGTAGGAATAGAGCCTAATAGATAGCCGATGATAACGCTGAGAATACCTAATGGCATATCCTCACCTGAAGTGCTGGCTCATGCCCTATTCACGGCAACATCGCATCCTCGGACTTGCTGAAATCGATTCTTGGATAAGCTCAACCTGCTCTATTTTCCGCGATGTTCTATCGCTGCGGGGCGGCAGACTGTCTGTCTCCCAGCACGGTAACAAGAATGAGACCAGGTCCGGTGTGTGTGCCGATGACAGGGCTTGTACGCGAAAGGTAAATAGGGATCTGAGGATACTCTGAGCGGAGCCTCTGGACTAACTTGTTCGCCTCATCTAAGTCAGCGGCGTACTCCACAGCCAACCCTTCGACATTGCCAAAGCTTGTGACAAAGTCGTGCAGATAGTCTACCGCCTTAGCTCGAGAGCGTTCCCGAGCAACGGGATACACTTCGCCATCCTTAAGGCCAATGATCGGGTTCACCTTGAGTAACGAACCAAGAAGGGCCTGCGCTTTGCCTATGCGCCCGCCGCGTTCCAGGTATTGAAGAGTATCAAAGGCAGCACGCATGTCTACCCGGCGCATGGTGCGACGGGCCGCATCCAGCACTTCGTCAAGGCTAGCCCCAGCTCGGGCTGCTTTGGCAGCAGCAATTGTTATGAAACCCTGCGCCATAACCGCCCATTGCGAGTCCAGGACTTCTACACGACATCGCTTCTTCATCAACCCCACAGCTTGTAACGCCACCTGATAGGTGGCACTGAGCCTGGAAGTCAAACTGATAACCACGATCTCGTTTGTTTTTTCGGCAAGCTTATCGTAGACATCGGCGAAAGCCACTGGTGGGGGCACAGATGTCGCAGGCAAAGCTTTGCTGCCCCTTAGTCTCTCATAGAACTCGTCAGGACTGAGGTCGAGACCATCTCTGTAGACGTCCGTGCCAAAGCGGAGAACAAGCGGAACCACGGTAATCCCAAACTCCTCAGCGACCTGAGGGGGCAGGTCAGCCACACTGTCAGTCACAATAGCTACATTAGGCACGAATACTGTCTTCTCCTCCGGATAATACCATCTTGCGGCGCCAGTTGACTGGACCAGTTTGGTGCATCCGCAGACGTACTATCGCTTGCTTATAAGCTACGCGAGGAAATGACATCGCTGGGTAGCAGACTACCAAGGCGAGAGGAGCTATTAGTCCAGTTACGATACTATCTCCAGTCAGTTAGCTCGGCCTTTGCCAGCATACTTCCCAGTGCCACCAACCATAGCGAAAAGGCGATTCCCACGCCCAAAATACACCTGCTTAACGTGTCCCCCTGCTGAATATCCCCTATCACCATTTTGGACAATAAGTAAAGAAGGCCAATCCCAGCCGCCGCTAGCAGAGAGTGTGCCACTACGCGCCAACCTTTTCGTGTCAAAAGCCTGTTTATCATCGTCGCTCCCTCCTTGCCCTACTATCGATATTATACCTCATGGAGAGCATCCTGAAAAGTGGAGAGAAGGCCAGTTCATGTGGAAGACTTTGCCTGACCATTTGCTCAGGGCAAAAATATCCGTTTACCTGTTCAAAACCTCCTGTGAAGATAGTTGCAGAAGTCTGGCAACTCCATTAATATTCCGCATAGAATCTGAGGAGATTTCTGCGAGCACTAGGGACAAAAAACAGAATTAAATGATATCCTCTCTGAGGGAATGAGAGAGGTCTGAGATAGAGCCAGCCCGGATAGAAGTCAAAGAGTCGGAGTCAAACTGGATAGGAGGTTCGCCATGAAGATCGAATATTTTCATGCCTCGAAGTACGGAAATGGAGCCAAGGTAGCAGAGGAGTTCAAGAACCAGATGGCCGCCAAGGGGGTCACCGTGAACGTCCATCACGTAAAAGACGTGAGACCAAAGGAGGTGGCGCCGGCCGACCTGTACCTGTTTAGCTCACCGGGTCGCTTCGGCAAGCCCATCGGAGACATGCGTGGTTTCCTGAAGAAGGCCAACCTGCCATCAGGAACGAAGTACGCCGTCCTGGTCACCGAGCTCGCACCTGAGCCAGAGAAGGCGATACGGATACCCACCACAGAAGAGGAGCTAGGCAAGTGCCAGCACGTCATCCCTGTCATCAACGAAATGCTGCAGAAAAAGGGCCTGGTCAAGATCGGCGAGGGTAAGATTTTTGTGACTGGCCTCAAGGGGCCGCTGGAGGTGAACTGGCACAAGGAAGTCGAAGCCTTTGCGTCCCGGATTCCCATTTCGCCCTGATGCTGTAGCAGATGAGAATCACCTACGGCTGCTGGAATAATTTCGCTTGGCTCTAGCTTGAAGGAAAGGAGCATCTTAGAACCCGCCTGCATTATCACCATACCTCATCCAGATACAAAAAGCGCCAGCGTTGAAAAGCCGGCGCCTCTATACTCGAAACCAAAAGTGTCTTGGCTATATTTGAAAACTTAGCTAGAAATTTTGCCCCTTAGACGTGGAAGAACGGATTTACAAATCAGAACGATGTGAAACCATCTCAGGGATGCAACTGTCTGGAAACATCCAAAGGGCGTGCACCAGTTGCATTGCTGAATACCTCATGATACTGAGCGTATACTTGAATTTCCAAATTGGTTCTACACTAATTGCGATAGATAAATACATTATTTACACAAAGAAAAACCATCCTAATGTGGCTTCTATGAATATTATTGACAGGTTCGGTTGATAGTTCTAGACTATTCACGACAGTAATTTGACTACGAATTAAGATTGTCGGTTAAAGGAAGATAGTCATGGCATGGAAGGACCTGCTTATTGATGGTTACAGCCGTGTCCCAGAGTTCCTGGAAAACGTGCTCAAAGGCCTAACTCAGGATGATCTGGATTGGCAGCCGAGGTATGACTGTAACAGTATTGGTTGGCTGGTTTGGCATCTAACACGTCAGCAAGACGCCCAGATTGCCTCTTTAGCAGGTGGGAAACAGCTTTGGGTTACGGACAAGTGGTATACCAAGTTCGGTCGACAACCGGGGCCTGATGATGTTGGATTCGGACATAGTCCGGAGCAAGTTTCAGCGTTTAAATCACCTGAATCAAGAACACTATTAGGTTACAATCGTGCGGTGGTAGAACGCTGCAAGCAGTACATCAGCTCCTTATCCGAAAACGACCTCGATAGAGAACTAAACGAGCCGTGGTTCCAGCCACTACCGACAGTTGGTGTACGCCTGGTTAGTATACTAGATGATAGCGTTCTTCACGCCGGTCAAGCGGCTTATGTTCGAGGGCTGCGTCAAGGGAAGGGCTGGCAGAAATACTAACCATCCCCAGATTTCCTGGAAAAATAGTCAGGCAGAAGGTATATACCGATATCCCATATAGAATCGGTTATTAGCAAATTGAAAGAATGCGAGTCAAAAGTAGAGTGGCGAAAGGGGCTCTGTGGCATATGTCCGGCTGGTTGCTGGGTGGAGGTGGGGTTTGACAAAGATAAGCTGGTTGATATCCGGGCCGATAGTAGTCATACACTAGGTATGATATGTCGGCGTGGTAAACATGCACCAGAAATAGTCTACTCTAAACACCGAGTCAAACATCCCATGAAGCGCGTGGGGCCCAAGGGCTCATACGATTTCAATCGTATTAGCTGGGACGAAGCATATGAACTTATCGCTACGAATCTTCTGAAAATCAAGAGGGAATGTGGACCCGAAGCGGTATCTATCTATGCCGGGCGCGGAGCTCAAGAGCTGTCGTTGTGTGACCTCTATCAGCCAAGAGATGTAGTTGTATCTTCGGCGTCCAATATTCTATTTCCGTTTGGATCTCCGAACACGACAGGAGTGGGCGCATTGTGTTACGTATCTGTTCACATGATTGCTCCCCACGTGACTATGGGACGGATGCAAATGAATATGTTCCCCGATATAGAGAATGCGGAGATAGTGGTGGTGTGGGGCACAAATCCCGCTACAGATTCGCCTCCCGTAGACATGCAACGGCTGGAGGCAGCAGCCAAGCGTGGCGCAAAGATTGTTGTAATTGACCCCCGCCACACAGAAACAGCCATACGTACCGATGCTCAATGGATTCCCATTCGGCCCGGTACCGATGGTGCCCTAGCCTTAAGCATGATAGAAGTGATGATAGACGAAGACCTATATGATGAGGATTTCGCTGAGAACTGGTGTCATGGCTTTGATGCGCTGAAGACTTACGTCCAGCATTTCAAACCTGAAGTAGTAGAGAGCACCACATGGGTTGCAGCAGATACGATACGAGACCTTACCCGGCGCATCTGCAATGCCGGCGGTGTGTCATTACTGATGTTTACCGGCCTGGAGTACTCCAATAGCGGCGTCCAGTCGGCCAGAGCAGTGCTAACCTTATTCGCCCTCGCCAACCAGCTCGATGTACCGGGTGGTATAGGCCTCACCATGCTTAACAGTGAATTCCCCGTCAACCGTTCGTGCAATCTAGATAACCCAAACGTTAATCTGGCTATCGGTCGAAACAAGTTCCCTGTTTACACCAGCTACCGTGGGGAAGCACATGCAATCGCACTGGTTGACTCTGTTCTCAAAGGACAACCCTACCGGACACGCGCCCTCATCATCCACGGCGCTTCTTTGCTGACATCGTGGCCACAAACTCCGATTTGGAGAGAAGTTCTATCCAAACTTGACTTCGTAGTGTGTATTGACCGTCAATTTACAGCTGATGCCGCATACGCTGATATATTCCTGCCAGCTACGACAATGTTTGAAAATTATTCATATATGACTTATGGTCCAATTTTCCGCCTACGTGAGAGAATGATTGAGCCTGTGGGAGAGGCACGCAATGATTACCTCATCATGGCTAGGTTGGCCGACCGTCTTGGCTATGGGCACCTGTTTCCTCAGACTGAAGAGGAAATGCTCCGATTTGTCCTAAAAGGTTCTGGATATGCGCTGGAGGATGTGCAGGCAGCTGGTGGGTGGGTCAGAATTTCGACGCCCATGATGGAGTATAAGAAATGGCAGAAGGGTGGTTTAAGAAGGGACGGGAAACCTGGTTTCGATACTTCGACAGGAAAGTTTGAAATATGGTCGACTACTCTAGAAGAATATGGATATGAGCCATTACCCAAATATATCGAGCCGACTGAAGGACCACTGGGGAGTCCGAAACTGTTGGAAAGCTTTCCCTTGGTATTTAACTCCGGGGCAAGACCCCAAACTGACTTCAGATCTCAACATCACGGTATTGAAGGACTGATAACTGACACACCGGAGCCCCTGGTAGAGATTAACATTCAAGATGCTGAGAAAAGGGACATTAAAAGTGGTGATCTCGTACGAGTAATCACGCCGAGAGGGAGTGTGCCTTTTAGGGCTAAAGTCACTGATGGCATTGCCAAAGGATGTATTGAATGTATGTTCGGTGGTGGCACGCCTGTTGGACCCAAAGCATGGCAGGAATGGAACGTCAATGAACTTACGGATATTAACAACTATGACAGTATTTCTGGTTTTCCCGTATACAAAGCACTCTTGTGTGATGTACAAAAGGTTGAGTCTGGTACTGATAAGATTTGCTGCTTAGTAAATAGACAAGTGTTGGACTATCACAGTAGTTTGGCAAACGCCCTAGAACCGCGAATAAAACTCAAAGGTCGCATATACCTTGACAACAATGCCACAACACAGGTTGATGATGCAGTACGAGAGGCCATGATGCCATATCTGAGTGCAGATGCCGGAAACCCTTCCAGCATACATCAGACGGGCAAGATTGCCCGAGAAGCTTTAGAGAATGCACGTCGCCAGGTGGCTATGCTAATAAATGCTCAGCCGCGACGAATTGTCTTCACCGGAGGTGGCTCTGAGGCTGACAATCTTGCCATCAAGGGAGCCACATTTGCTATGCCCGATAAGGGCAATCACATTATAACAACCACTGTAGAACATCCAGCCGTACTTGGCGCCTGTGAGTTTCTTGAGAGATATGGCTATAGAGTTACATATCTCGATGTAGATGGAGATGGTTGGCTGGACCCCGAGAAACTACGCAACGCCATCATTGCAGATACCATCCTCGTATCCATAATGATGGCCAACAATGAAGTGGGCACTATTCTTCCTATAAGGGAGTTAAGTTCGATTTGCCGCGAAAAGGGAATCCTGTTCCACACGGACGCCGTCCAAGCCATAGGCAAGATTAAAGTGGATATACAGGACCTCGGTGTGGATATGCTCAGTTTGTCGGGACACAAGTTTCATGCCCCAAAGGGAGTAGGTGCTCTATATGTCAGAAAGGGAATCGAATTGGAGCCACTTATTCACGGGGGCAAACAGGAGAGGGGAATACGGGCTGGCACAGAGAACGTTCCGGCCATCGTAGGCTTGGGCAAAGCAGCGGAACTGGTCGCATCCGCCCCTCTAAACTCTGAGCGGATACGTGACCTCCGCGACGAATTAGAGGAAGGTATCAGGAATTTGGTGACAGATGCCGTATTAAACGGTCATCGAGAGAACAGGTTGCCCAACACGCTGAACCTAACTCTCCCTGGCCTGCGTGGGGAATCTATTGTCATCGCCTTGGATCAGCAGGGCATTTCACTCTCTTCAGGTTCAGCTTGCAAGTCAGGTGCTCCGGAGCCAACTCATGTACTTATCGCCATGGGAAGAACCAAAGAACAGGCTCACTGCTCGGTGAGGTTCTCCTTGAGTCGCTATACAACTGAGGAAGACATCGATTACACTGTGTCAGCTCTTGAGCAAGTGCTCAAAGAGAAAGACCTGGTGCGGCTCATGCCGTGTAAATAGTTTACAAACCGTTAATGATGCTGAATTAGCCTTACCTCGTTACAAGGTACTGGACACTGAACCACTGCCGATCATCTACCCAGACACGCTCCACTCTAAATCCAGCCGCTGCAGCCATCTGCTCGAACTCGTCAAGGTTGTACTTGTACGAGTTTTCCGTCCAGATACTTTCCCCCTTGGCAAAAGAAATGGTTTTCCCATCTATATGCACCACCTGACCCCTCTGACTGACAAGATGCATTTCAACCCTACTTTCCCGGGGATTATAGAAAGCATAGTGCTCAAATGCGTCCAGTTGGAAATCACAGTCGAATTCACGATTGATTCGCTCGAGTAGGTTGAGATTGAAGGCAGCGGTTACCCCCTCGCTATCATTATAGGCATTGTGAAGCACGGCGGGATCTTTCTTCAAGTCTACGCCGATAAGTAGAGCACCACCTGATCCGCACAGACTGGCAATATGCTCCAAAAAATGCTTCGCGGGAATGGGATCAAAGTTGCTAATAGTTGAACCAGGAAAATAAACGACTGTGCGTTTGCTCTCTCGCTTCGGAACGGGCAATTCAAAACTGCTCGTATAATCAGCGCAGACCGGAAGAACCTGTAGCTGGGGATAGATTGAGTCGAGTTCCTTCGCTACTTGTAGCAACTGCTCCTGCGAGATGTCAATTGGTATGAAGGCTACCGGATCGTGCAAGCGGTCCACCAAAAAGCGCACCTTATCACAATTACCGCAACCATGTTCAATCACGAGCACGTGAGGTCCGATAAGTTCGACCATTTCCTTGATATGAGCCTGCATAATGGACGCCTCTATACGAGTGATGTAGTATTCTTTCAGTTCACAGATACGCTCGAACAACTGCGAACCACGTTCATCGTAGAAATATTTGGAGGGTAATTCTTTCTGTGGCTTGCGTAGTCCGATTAAAACTTCAGCGAGGAAGCTCTCAAGCCTTGGTTTGAAATCGTACGAGATTGTGTTATCGACATTTTCGTCCTGCATTTACAATCCTGGCTACGTGCCGTATAGTCTTCTTATTTTGCCGCTATAGAACAGGTTTCCACTTAATTGGATATATCTATAATGTGTGGATTTAGACTGAAGATTAGCTGGTTCCTTTGACTGCGATAGTCTCGAACAAAAATGCTAGGTGTAGAGTTTTAGTCCAGTCACTACTAAATGGTGGAGGCGGGGGAGAGTTGAACTCCCCGTCCAAAAGAAGGTTGCCAGAATATGCTACAGGCTTAGTCAGCTCCTTTTGTCTCGTCCAGCTTTCATCTGCTGACCTAATCCAGCCAGACCAGCCAATATTTCTTAGCCAACCCTTATCGGCGTCAGGGTCAGAGCGCCTCGATTTTTCTGAAACCTAATCCCAACCTTCGAGGAGAGCTCGGGTTAGATTGAACCGTTAAGCGTAAACAGGTTCCTCAGTTATGTTTTGCCACCTGTTTTATGAGGTTAGTGGCACCTCAGCCTGCAATTCTGTAGGCCTCCCCCTGTCGAACCCACGCGCCCCCGTGTTTCAGCCTCCTCTTCCATCACCTCCTTCTACGCTTCATTGCCCGCTCCATTTCCCTGTCCGCATCTCGACGGGCAATAGCTTCCTTCTTATCGTAGACTTTCTTTCCCTTGGCCACCCCCAGTTCCAGTTTAGCCACCCCATGTTTAATATACAGCTTAAGAGGCACCAAAGTCAAACCTTTCTGTATTACCTTGCCCGCAAGGCTGTTGATTTCCTTTTTGTGCAGAAGAAGCTTACGCGGCCTGATTGGCTCATGGGTGTTATAACTGGCAGCATCATAGGAGGCAATGTGGCTATTATAGAGCCACAGCTCGCCATTTTCCGGCTTGGCATAGGCGTCATTCAGGTTTACCTTGCCTTCCCTGATGGATTTAATCTCCGAACCCTTGAGGACGATTCCTGCCTCAAGGCTTTCCTGGATATGGTAGTTGTGATAAGCCTTGCGATTAACCGTTATCACGCTGGAACCTTTTGCCATATAGAGATTCTAGCACCGGGACGTTGGGCGAGCAAAGGCCACCAAATCCTAAATCCGAAGCACGAAGTCCCAAACGAAATTCAGAAGTCAAAGGTCAAAGAATCAAGACAACAACTCAAAACGCAGAACTTCCTGACCTTTGCTCTGAAATCTTGCACTTTTGTTTTTTGCTTTTTGCTGTAGAAAGGCGAGACGCTAGGGTACGAACGGCTCTACGATTGGGATCTGTCTTCGGACCCTAAAGGGCTTAATCCCTGGCTAAATGCTGTGCTTTAATTGAGTGCTCTGTTATGGAGTCTTCCACTTAGAATTAGCCAATGATATAATCCTCCCCATAGGAGGCGGAAGTACAGAGGGTACTCTCTGTAGTCATCCTCGCGATTATACTAATAGGAATGCCCCTAATACTTTTGGGTGACACTGATACTTCCACTGCTCATGCGGATATTCCCAACAAGGAAGCAACTGGTAGTATGAGCGAAGCGAGCAATTCCTCTGCAAGTGCCGCAACTACGATTACGATGTATGCTGTGGACGATGAGTACCCCAGCCAGCCGGTTTGGATAGAGGGAAAGAGAAAGGCGATGACTAATCAGAAACACCGACGATTCCAACAGCTTCAGGAGGTGCGAAATGGCTACTATGTGCCTTCAGTGCAAAGGAAAGGGAGTCGAGGACTGTCCTGACTGTGACGCGACAGGCAAAAGGAAGCCATGGCCGACTAATCCAGATGCCTGGCAGTATGAAAAGTGTAAAAGGTGTGGGGGCTCCGGAAAGATAAAGTGTCGTAATAATTGCGACCACGGATGGAGCAAATAGCTAAGCAGTGGCGGACCAGTTAAGGCCGTAGTTGGTATGCAGCTTTCTTAGCAGAGACAACCTATGTGATTGGTTAATGGCCCAGCCAGCAGGTTTGAAAGGGGGAGAGAAAGTGAAGAATAGAATACTCTTTATCTCCTTAGCGGTCGTGTTAGCTCTCAGCGCGGGGCTTATCGGGTGTGGAAGTGAGCAGATACCCGAGTACAGTCTGACTATCTCCAGCACGGAAGGAGGGTCGCTAACCACTCCTGGAGAGGGGACTTTTATCTGTGACGAAGGAATGGTAGTCGACCTAGTGGCAGAAGCCGACGAAGGCTACCGCTTCGTCAACTGGACCGGTCTAGTGGGCACTGTTGCCAATGTTAATGACGCCACCACAACTATCACCATGGACAACCACTATTCCATCACCGCTAACTTTGCCCGTGGATCTACGATACCGCCGAAGAACCCTGGTAGCTTTGTCCAGATGACCATCGCAGATGTTGACTCGCTCGACCCGGCATGGGGCTACGACTTACAAAGCGCTGAGCAGGTGCGGTATATCTATGAGACGCTCGTGTATTCTGACGGTACTAAGATCGATGAGTTCGTGCCGCTTCTGGCTACCGAGTGGGAGCTTCTGGACGACAACGTGACCTATCGCTTCAAGATCCGTGAAGGCGTGAAATTCCACGAAGGTGGCGACCTGACACCTGAAGATGTTGAATACTCCTTCGAGCGGGCGATGGTTCAAGACAGAGGCGGTGGACCTATCTGGACGCTCTATAGTTCGTTGCTAGGTTTTGACCGTCAGGACTGGCATGGTAGCCGTGATGAGGATGGCAACATTCGGGTTACTTTCGACCAAATCGACAATGCGGTAGGGATTGACGGCGATTGGGTTCAGTTTAACTTGGCTGACCCCGCCTGGGGCTTGGCGTTTCTTCATATCCTCTGCATGCCCTGGGCCTCGATTGTCGATAAGGAATGGTGCATCGCTAATGGCGACTGGGATGGCACTGAAGAGACCTGGCAGGATTACAACAACCCCGATGAAGCCGACGCTTACCTCTACGACCATACCAACGGTACTGGCCCTTGGAAGCTGGAAGAGTGGGACCCGGGCGTTCAGATCAAACTGGTGAGAAACGATGACTACTGGAGGGAGCCCGCTGCGTTCGAGATTGTCATCACAAAGGTCGTTGAGGAATGGACGACCCGAAGGGAGGCACTTCTGGCCGGGGATGCCGACCTCGTCTATGTGCAACCGGCTGACATCGGTGAACTCGAGGGTATTACGGACCTCAACGTGTACCAAGACCTCCCTCAGCCAGCTAATCTTGCGTTCTTCTTTAATATGGATATTGCCAGCAACAGCAGCTATATCGGCAGTGGTGCGCTTGACGGCGACGGTATTCCAACGGACTTCTTCGCTGACATAGACGTGCGCAAAGGCTTTTGCCATGCCTTTGACTATGAGACCTTTATTGAGGATGGTTTGCTGGGCGAGGCTCAGCAGCTGGGCTCGCCGATCTTTGAAGGCCTTCCATTCTACAACCCTGATGCTTCGATGTATGGCCTTGACCTGGGAAAAGCTGAGGAACACTTGAAGGCTGCCTGGCTGGGTGAGGTCTGGGAAAAGGGATTCAAATTCACCCTGCTATACAACGTCAGCAACGTACCCGTGCGTGAGACTGCCTGCAAGATCCTGGCTGAGAATCTATTGGCAATCAATCCCAAATTTCAGGTCAGCATCCAGCCAGTTGCACGGGAAACCTATGTCGCTAAGATGAGGGACACGCGAGATATGGCTATGTTTGCGGTAGGCTGGCTACCCGACTATCTCCACCCCGACAATTCTGTGGTTCCTTCTATAGCGAGCTATGGTGTCTTTGCGGAATGGCAAGGGTACGGCTATTCTGAACTCGATGAATTGATCGAGGACGCATTCGAGGAGCTCGATCCTGCAGTGCAGCAGGATATGTACTATGGGCTGCAGGAACGTTACTATGAGGATGCCCCTAGCATCATGCTGGTCCAGCCGCTGTGGAGGCGCTACTTCACCAAGTATGTACATGGCTTCTACTACAACCCCGTGATTTCTGGTCAGCCGGGGCCTCTTTATTACATGAGCAAGTCGTCGTCGTGAGCAATGGGTGGAATATGTATGCAGTGAGTATCAGTCAGACCAACCCTGTCTATACTTGGAATATCGTTGATGGACAAACCTATCCCTTCCTGAGCGGCAGTCCATCTGAAACGGGGGCAGCTCTGTTGTTCCTCTGCGACCCCTTAGAGCAGAATTAAGGAACTCAGCCGTGGCAACCTCCGGAGATTGCCGCACACCTTTCAGGTGCTCGCAATGACAAAAGGCGAAGGGCTAGCAATGATGATTCGAGTTGCTAAAAGACCGCAGTTATTACTTTTTCTTCTCCAGTTCTTTTCCCTGATCAGATGCCTTTGTGCGCCTAACTACCTCCTGAGCTTTACTGAGCAGGTAGATCATGCCACCTAAGCACAAAAGGAAAATGCCAAGGCTAACAAGACTCCAATCCATTTCTCCTCCCTTAATTGAACATTTAGTTCTATTACCAGATTGTATGTGCAGGCTTATAATGAAGTCAAGAGATGCACCGAGAGCGTTTAGTAATGTCATTATGAGGAGTCCAAATGAATTTGGACGACGAAGAATCTCTGGGATTCTTCGCTACGCTCGCAATGACAAAAAGCGGAGGGCTAGCAGTGGCGATTCGAATTGCTAAACGACTGCAGCTATCCCTTTTTCTTCTCCAGTCCTTTTTCCTGAGCAAATGCCTTTGTGCGCTTGCTTATCTCGTCAGCTTTGGCAAGCAGCCAGACAAATGTGCCGATGAGGGCAAGGCCGATACCAAGCCCAATAGGCCCGGACCAAAATAAGACGATCCAAATATCCATTTCTCCTCCTTTAATCGAACATTTAGTTTTATTACCAGATTGTATGTGCAGGCTTATAGTGAAGTCAAGAGGGGCACCATCAAAAACCCATTTCGCACCGCGCTGAATCTGCTAGAGGAAGAGGCTGCTTCAAAATAACAACGATGAGCCATCATAGGGTCCTCTTGGGCCTAGGCTGGCGAAAGCGATTTTGTTGTAGAATATCATCTATGACCATATTTATTGAGAAAGGAGCTATGCCATGAGCCGTGTCAATAGAGTTTACCTATTCATAACGGTCTTCCTGCTTATCGCCGCAATTGCTGGCGGCGTCATGCTGGGCGTGCAACACAGCCGAAACCAACCTGTGGAGATTGTTCTATCTCAAACCGAGCCTCCAGAGCAAGACGGCGAGCTTTACATCGGCGGCGCTGTGGCCAACCCTGGCATCTATCCCTGGCAAGAAGATGACACCTTACAGATACTCCTTGTCGATGCCGGGGTCGAATCCGATGCCGACCTCAACCATATTGAGATTTATATTCCACGGGCAGGCGAAAAACAGTCTCCCCAGAAGATAGACATTAACCGAGCCGAGTCCTGGCTCCTCGACGCCCTGCCCGGCATAGGTGAGGTGCTGGCTCAAAGGATTGTGGATTATCGCAATGAAAATGGCCCGTTCAGAACAATCGAGGACTTGCTCAAGGTCAGCGGCATCGGCTCAGCGACATTAGAAAATATGAAGGATTTCATAACCGTTTCAGATTAAGCGGCCCTTATTCCTTCACCCTGTCAAGCAACGTTACTATCTTTGCCTCATTTTTTATGTCAAGTTTCATATCAGGACCGTATCATCGTGAGAGTCATCTTGAAATTCTTTGTTGCCCGTAGAGCATGTGGCTGATCGGCCGGCATTATGACCATCTCGCCACCTTTCAAGTGAATAGGCTTGCCGGAAATAACAATGTCTGCTTCGCCTTCAACGAGATAGACCAGGGCATCAAATGGTGCCGTATGCTCACTTAAGCTTTGTCCTTCATCAAAGGCGAAAAAGGTAACTGTACCTGCTTTCTTATCGATTATCGTTCGACTCACCACGGAACCTTCTTGATAATCAGCTAAACCAGTTAATTCGATGGCTTGGCCCACAAGCTTCTCTAGTCTCTTCTGCTCCATTCCTTTCACCTCCGTTTCTCTAGACAATATTGCCTGACTCTTTCATAATAACCGAATAGCCTTTTCCAAATCTACTGGCTCATCTGCATGTTGCCGTCAGGCATTATCTCCTATCTGATTCCGTTGGGTGGCATTCTCGGTGTGCCTGAATGATTGGCTACATTTTGTGAAACAGACTGCCAAGACCTATTGACACCGCACAGCAGAAGCACTACACTCTAATTAAGCATATTTTCGAAATAGTCTGGTAGACTGCTTATCCCGCCGGTCATGATAACCAAGGCATAAAGACTGGCGGGGATGTGCTTTTATGGGCTGACATGATTGGGGCTAGCACTCACATCAGGGTTCTGAAGCACTTAGGCATTGCTTTGATATTTGCCCCTGAACCTTTTACCACGCCGTTCGGTGTGGCGTTTATACTTGTCGCGCGACATTTATCCAGAAGGCTTGAGGCCAGCCGCGATAGGCGCCTCCGAGAGATGGTCCACTATTATCTGGCCCACAGCAGTCTCCTAAGCCCTGATGCCGATGGCAAGTCTGGTACCCCCGGCCCGGTAAAGCGGCATGGCTTGAGTGAGGAGCGTCCTATTCTTGGGCAAATTACGGGCAGCCGTAGCTTTGAAGCCAACTCTTCAGTTCGTAAGGGTAGGCAGGGTATGCGAGAGGGCGCGGCAAGCCGCACCACGAATATGCAGAGCCTTTCCCGGCGTTACAAATATGATGATGGTCTCTCTAACACATCCACCAGAACGCAAAAGGTGATTCATCACACGATAGATATAGAGTGGCTTTCCAGGCGCTATGAAAGCGCGAATAGCGCTGTGGCTCATTCCAGTTGGACTACAACCTCCGGCGGCGTGGAGGGAGTAACGCACCACTCCGTCAACATGGGGCTACTTTCCCAGCATTGCGGGACAGGTAGTTTTGGACAGGCGAAGGCAAAGTCCCATACCATAAACGTAGCCCAGCTTCGCCAACGCTATGGGTCGGCGGCGAGCTGCACGACGGTTTACAGGGCCCTTCAGAATAACAACCATTACTACGACATGTTATCTCGAAGGAATGTTATCGGGGGTTACTAGTGTCCAAGGGCACCTGATGCGGACCATCTCGTCGGTAGGCTGAAGAAGACGACCACCAGAGGAGACAAAATCGGTTTGCTGCCAATCTCTCAGCGACCCTCTAAACAGAACGTCCCTTAGCAAGCCAACCTTGTTGGCTCCGCCAATCGTCACTGAAACATTGAATTGCTTATATTTCTTTGGCGGGAACAGCGCCTAAGGTTTCGATAAGGTAACCTGTCTCAATTCCTATGTCCACCACGAATCTCATGGCCTTCTTGGGATCAGGTGCTTCAAAAACAACTACGCCATCATATGTGCCAAAGGTAACATAAACATCATGGATCGTGATTCCGCGCGGGGCCTTGAGCTTTTTCAAATAGGCGATAGCCTCTTTGCCTTTTCCTATCGGTGATAGAAGACTCATGAATAACATATCTGACCTCCTTATCTGTTTTACTACCCAGCCAAATCTGCTGGCTGGGCCACGTTCATTTTATTCCCTTGCTGTCTGTAGGGCAACGATGAAATAGAATCCGCTCAAGATTGCAGATAAATCGGCCTTTATCTCATCGCTTCTTCGGGCCCTTGCGAAGGTATTCCGCGCCTTTCTTCCGCGCATTCTTTCCTGTTTTTTTGGCTGCTTTCTTCTGAGCCATCGGTCTCCTAGTAAACGCAATTCCCTTTGCGCCATTATAGCAGCCTGATAGACAACACACAAGAAACATGAGATTTGAGGATAGTCTGAAGCTTTGTCTACAAATGCGCTGCCTGGTGGACTTGCTGCTATTCGCCTTTGGGCTGAGCAAGTCTTACCCTGATTGCGTGGAGGTGCCCGTTGGGGTCCTGTGTAACCTCAAATTCCACTTTTTGCCCTTCTCTAAGGGAACCATAGTCCACCCCTTGAAGTTGGCTGCGGCCAAAGAAGAGGTCTTCTTCCCGCTCTGTCTTGATGAAGCCAAAACCACGGTCTGAAATTAGTCGTTTTATTGTGCCCTTTTGCATGGAATGCCTCTACAAATCCGCTGGCTGGGCTACTTCTTTTTTACGCAGGCATGCTCCACAATCTCGCCATGGCATTCTTTGATTTGTTCAGGACTGCATTCTCCTGGCTTGCCCTTCAACTTCTCCGGGTGTTCGCATCCCTTTTTGCTTTTTGACTCGCACATTTCTGTAACCTCCTTCGTAAGACTCGGAGAATCATCACGACAATTCTATTTTACCACAGGGATAAGCGGTAGTGATTTGCAGGACTCTTGAGAAAGCTCACCCAAGGTACCCTCTGCCTTAGTCGTTGCGAGGCCGCCGAAATCAGCCAAAGCAATTCCGTGGTGGGAAGAGAGATTGTCGCGGGATACATATGTACGGAGGAAAGCATTACTCCGCATTCCAAAGCGACAGCCCTGTCACTTCATCGTATTTTCGTTCGAGCCTGGGGCCTTCTAATTGCCGCAAGTGCACTTCGCCAGCAAAAACGATTCCCTCCAACAGATGGCCAGCTTTAGTATTCCCCACTTCGTCGGCAAGCACTACGTGCGCGTGAACAAAGGGCTCCCCATCCTTCAACGAGATATTTCCTGTACAACTTGCTAGCTCGTGAGGCGAATCAATCTTTATCTCCCGATATTCGTGACTACTCTGGTTATAATAGCCGAGCCTGGCACTTTTCAAGGCACCGATTGCCGTAAAGCTTCCCGCCTCAATTCCCTTACTCCTGGCGAGCTCAGTTATGGATTGAACCAGGTCTGCATCATGCTTGAGTCGCACCATTAGCTCTTTATCGGCATTACACTCAAAAAGACTCATCGGGTCATGACCAACCTTCAAATCTTTTCATCTCCCCCTTCTATATCAGGCAAAGGTGCCCTTCCCCAAGCAGTTATGACAATAGCACTTGCTGCATCTTTAATATGATTCCATTTTACCATAGAGATAAGCTGGTCGTCCTTGCTCTGATATAATTCACATGTGTGGCTTCTCTATGTTAGCTGTGCCTGGGTCGCCGGGGTATTCCTGAGTTCCAAGATTGTCTTGCCTTGGCTGGCCTTATTCATCGGGCTTATCCCCTTCGCCTTTATACCTTTCCTCCCCAGTAGCAAGAAGACCTTAATAGTAGCTGGCTTGTGCCTTCTGGCGCTCCTCGGCGGCGGGCTTCGCTTCTCGTCAAGCTTGCTTCCTGCAGACGAGCATTCCCTCTGTTTTTACAACGACAAGGGAATGGCAGAGATTCAAGGCACGGTGGCAGAAGAGCCGGATATTCGGGATAGGTATTGCCTGCTGACATTCTCCGCCAGCGAAATAGCTGTAAAGGGCGAAAACAAAGCAGTATCAGGAAGCGCCTTGATTCGAGTGTCCCGCTACCCTGCCTACCATTATGGAGACGTGCTGAAGGTAACTGGCGAGTTAGAGACCCCATCTCAATCTGAAGATTTTGATTATAAAACCTACCTGGCACACGAGGGAATCTATTCGGTCATCTATTATCCCTTGGTGGAGCTTCTAGACGGTGGCCAGGGCATTCCACCTTTGCAGTGGATTTACTCTCTAAGGGAGCGGCTTGCCGCTTCCTTGGCCAGGGCCTTGCCCGAGCCACAGGGTTCATTGGCCCAGGCTGTTTTGCTGGGTTTGAGAGGCAACATACCTGATTCCCTTAATGAAGCCTTTTCCAGGACGGGGACAGCACATTTACTGGCTATTTCCGGCTTGCATATGAGCATCATTATCGCTATCCTCCTCAGCCTAGGAACCATAGTTTTCGGCCGGCAGCGTTCCCTGTATATCTGGTTGGCTCTCGCGCTTACTTGGCTCTATACCCTGCTCGCCGGGATGAATCCGCCGGTAATTCGAGCGGCAGTTATGGGAAGCCTATTCATAATAGCTGTATACCTGGGCAGGCAGGGAAGCGCCATCATTGCCCTGGCTTTTGCCGCCGCGGTGATGGTAGGAATCCAGCCCGGTCTCTTGTGGACCGTCTCCTTTCAGCTCAGCTTTTTGGCCATGGCCGGGCTTATTCTCCTTTATCC
>Ga0224495_10001001_pt1 | contig 20877 bp, 14 predicted proteins | sample SF_Jul11_sed_USG_FD_168128 | JGI IMG/M metagenome (GOLD analysis project Ga0224495, IMG submission 168128) | Sediment microbial communities from San Francisco Bay, California, United States - SF_Jul11_sed_USGS_4_1 | ecosystem: Environmental > Aquatic > Marine > Sediment | place: USA: California...
TCACCCAGGCGATCACGAGCGCGATCAACGCTGCCAGTACAAAACCGCTCCAACCGATGGTTATCCGGTAATCGAAATCCTGCAGCCATTGGCTCATCGCATACCAGGCGACAGGCCAGGCGACAATATTCGCGATGATGACCCATTTGGTGAATTCTTTGGATAACAATATCGTGATGGACCTGACTGTCGCTCCCAGCGCTTTGCGCACCCCGATTTCCCGCACTTTCTGTTCCGCCACATACGACGCCAGGCCGAAAAGGCCAAGACACGATATAAATATTGCCAGTATCGCAAAGTAGCCGGCAACCTTGGCCTGCCGGTCCTCGCTCCTGAACAGCAACTCAAAGTCTTCGTCAAAGAACCTGAAATCAAAGATCTTTTCCGGGAATCGGGCTTTGAAGTTGTCCTTGATAACTCCCAGCGTCTTCTCCACATCGTCGGGGGCAATCTTTATGGACATCGGGATGCTGCGTCTTAGCACTGACGGCGACGTCCCGTCGAAAGGAAACAGCAGTAGCGCCCCTATGGTCCTGCGGGGCGACGCAAAGTGAAAGTCTTTGACGACACCGATGACGCGACCGCCGCCGATCCGTTTGCCCAGGCCGGATTCCCATCCACACTCGCGCTCGGCCGCCTCGTTGATGATGCACGGCATAAGGCTGTCTTCGGCCGACTCGCTCAGGAAGGAGGTCCCCTTCACAAGATCCACACCGTAGGTGGCAAAGTAGTCTCTGTCGACGTAATTCATGTTGATGTAGACCATTTGCCCTTCATCGGCACCTTCCCAATCCGCGTACGCCGAGGCGCCGTTAAAGGTCGGCGTGAACCGCGATATGGATATGCTTTTTATTTCCGGGTACTGGAGTAAATCCGCCTTGAGCGCCTCGTATCTGGCTGCCGTGGTCGAGTCACTGTTGATAAATTCCGTGACAACGATATGGTCCTTATTATAGCCAAGGTCCTTGGTCTTCATGAAATGTACCTGGCGGTATACGGTCAGACAGCCTATTATCAGAGCCACCGACACCACGAACTGGAAGGTCACCAGGACCCGGCGGGCCAGCAAATTGCGGGTGCCCAATCCCCATGAGCCCTTCAGGACACTGACCGGCTGGAAAGAAGCCATCAGAAAGGCCGGATAACTGCCCGACAAAACACCCACAACCAGAACCACCAGAACCAGCGACAGCGACAGACGGTAGTTACTCACCAAATCCAGCGTCAATTCCCGGCGGACAATCGAATTGAACTCCGGCAGTAACAATTCCGCCAGGACTATGGCCACGATAAATGCCACAACCGATAAGGCCAGCGATTCACCAAGGAACTGGACCATCAGTCCATACCTTCCGGCTCCGGCCGCTTTGCGGATACCTACTTCTCGGGCGCGGCGGCTCGAACGGGCCGTCGACAGGTTCATGAAGTTGATACATGCAATGAGCAGAATCAAGAGGCCGATCGTTGCGTAAAGGTAGATAGTAGCCATGTCGCCGCGAGGGCCCATCTCACCCAGAATGTTCGAGTGCAGGTGAATCTGCGATAACGGCTTTAGATAGGCATACGCATTGTAATTGGGGACTTCATTATAGTGCCCGATGACAAGGCGTACCTTCTCATTAAGTTCATCCAGCGAGAAATCCGGTCTCAGCAGAACGTAGGTGTAGGGACTAATGACAGCCCAGTTATTGAGATAATCAGGGCCCTGTATGGTGCCGTATGACGACAAAGATACCAGAAAACCGTAGCGGAGGTGTGAATTGGCCGGGCAGTCTTCGACCACACCGGTGACGATGCAGTCGTACTGGTCATTCAGGCGCATGGTTTTGCCGAGGGGATTCTCGTCGGGATAATACTTCTCGGCCAACTCTTCTGACAGCACGATAGAAAACGGCTCGACGAGGGCGGTGACCGGATCGCCGGCGAGCAGCCGATAAGAGAATATCTCAAAAAACGAGTTTTCAGTCCACCAGCCACCTGGCTCACTGAACTTCCTGTCACCAGCGCTTGCCAGAAGACTGTTGGCCTCCATACCCAAAATCCGGACGGAGTTTTCAAGCTCTGGAAAGTCGGCCACCAGAGTCGGTCCGATGGGATTGTGGTTCATGGCCACCAGTCTTCCCTGACCATCGTAATTCAACTCCACACGGCATATGCGATCGAAGTTCTTATTGAACCTGTCAAAACTGAACTCGAACTGCACATACAGGGCCACGAGAATGAAAATGGCCATGCCGACGGCGAGGCCGGCGATGTTTATGCATGAGTAGCTCTTGTGGCGCAGCATGTTTCGTAGCGCGACTTTGAGATAATTGGCCAGCATGCTCTCCCCTAATCCTCAAAACGTATTGAACCTTCAGGGTTGCTCACAACTCTCTTAACCTGCAGAATTCCGTAACCCCACCCCGGAGCGGTTGCCGGAGAGATCTTCAGCCGAGCCGCAAGGTTCGCCACAATGAATGCCTGTGTCGCGTTATTTGAACACCGGACGAGACCTTGCGGCTGCTCGTTCACAATTACCTGACCGGAGTGCCAATGCGGTCAGCAGTCCAACCGCACCAGCCGCCGCCTTGTGTTTCGGCCGGAAAAGGTTGCCGGATGCAATCTCAAACACATCTTTACACATGGAATTTGTCCCGGATGTTCTCCGTCACGATGTGGCCGTCGAAAAGGTTTATGGTGCGGTGGCCATATTCGGCGTAAGCCGGGGAGTGCGTCACCATGACCACCGTCGTGCCCTCTTCGTTGAGTTTCTGCAGCAGACCCATGACTTCATCGCCGTGGCTCGAATCCAGATTGCCGGTGGGCTCATCGGCGAGAATCGCCTTTGGCCGGGCGACCACCGCCCGGGCCACCGCCACGCGCTGCTGTTGTCCTCCCGAAAGCTGTTGCGGGAAATGATTCTTGCGGGCCATAATTTCCATCCGGTCCATTACTTCCTCCACCCGCTTCTTTCGCTCGCTGCCGGAGGTCCTCAGATAGAGAAGAGGCAGTTCGATGTTTTCGAAAACGGTCAGTTCGTCGATCAGGCTGAAACTTTGGAAAACGAAACCGATGTTCCCCTTGCGCACACGCGCCCGTTGTCTTTCGGTATATGCCGACACATCTCCGCCCAGGAAATGATATTCCCCCTGGGTGGGAGTGTCCAGCAGGCCCAGCAGGTTAAGCAGCGTGGACTTGCCGCACCCTGACGGTCCCATAATGGATACAAATTCGCCTTCTTTAATATCCAGGTTGACGTTGTTGAGAGCCGTCGTCTCAACTTCTTCAGTGGTGTAGATTTTGGTCAGGTTTCTGGTTTTGATCATGTTTGCGCTCCGTCATTATTTATCTTTGAATACCAGTCGGTCGAAATCTTCAAAGCCGTCGTAGGACGACGTGATAACCATTTCTCCCGGTTCCAGTCCCTCCAGTACTTCGTATTCCTGGGGATTCTGCATACCCAGGCTGATTTTTCGCTTAACCGCAAACTCTCCGGACTCGTCCACAACATATATCCAGCGGCCGGCGGTTTTCTGGTAGAAGCCGCCCCGGGCCACCGTCACTGCTTCGGACAGATTGCCCAGAGCCAGCCGCAACTGTACAGTCTGTCCCCGGCGGATACCTTCGGGCGCGGCACCCTGAAATTCCAGGTCGATCTCAAAGCGGCCCTGCCGCACCTCGGGATAGACTTTCTTAATTTCGAGATTATAGGTCACGTCCGATAGCCTGATGGTGGCGGTCTGACCGACCGCCACGCGAGCAATGTAAAACTCGTCGACCGCCGCCCGGATCTTAAACCCCTCCAGAACATCTATCTGCCCGATGCGCTCGCCGCGGCTTTTGGATTCACCCACCTCGGCGTTCAGCAGGGTCAGTTGACCCTTAATGGGTGCTCGGATCGCAAGGTTTTCGAGCTTTTGCTTGACCACCTCGAGATTGGTCTGCATCCGCTCCACCGAGCGCTCGAGTTGCTCAATCTGTATGGTGCGTAATATCGAATCCTGCTTCTGTGTTTCTACTGTCAGGTCCCTTTTGCCGAGCCAGTAGTCGTAATCTTCTCCGGCCTGGTCGAATGCATCTCGGGATATGAGGTCTTTGTCTATCAGGGTCGAGTATTGCTCATATTGTCTTTTCGATTTGGCCACCTGGTAGTCAATTTCCAGCAGCTGCTCGCGGAGCCGAAGACTCTGCTGTTCCATCGCCAGGCGCGTGTTGCGCAGGTTGTTTATTTGCTCGTACAACTGCGCCTCCCGGTACATTATGTCAAGGTGCAGATCGGTGTTATCCAGCTCCAGGATATCGTCGCCGACATTAACGTAGTTACCCTCTTCGACGAATATCTTTTTCACGCGACCGCCTTCTACCGCATCCAGATAGAAGGTGCTTATGGGCAGAACGGTGCCATTGACCGAGATGTACTCCTGAAACTCACCCCTAGAGACTTTGGATATGGTTATTTTCCGGGAATCTATCTTGAGAGTAGAGCCGCTGCCGGTGGTTACAAGACCCCACACCACCAGACAAAGAAAAGCGACCGCGGCGGACAGCCAGGCGATCTTTTTCGGCGGGAATTTCCTTTTTTCAATCTTTCGATCCATACGGTTCTCTCCGGATTCAGCATTCCGGCACGCTGACCATACTGCAAGAAGCGGGCCAATAGGTGTAACGCGTTGATTAACAACCAGGTAACTGTCATGTTGTTGTTTCGTATTGTCCGTATATGAGACAGTGTCTGTCCGCTCGCGAACAGTTTTGTCAAATTCCCGCTTTGTTGTTTGGATATTGGGATTTAAATTGGACTGCAGACGTTTCAGACAGAAAGGGCACCAGCGTCTTCCATGACCCAGAAAACCGGCAAGATTCTGATAGTAGACGACGATGAGGATGTACTGCAGGCCGCCCGGCTTCTTCTAAAACAGCACCACCCTCTGGTCCACACCGAAAAGACACCCGAGCGAGTACCCGGCCTACTGGCCGAGCGTGACTTTGATATTGTCCTTCTCGACATGAATTTTACCCGCGATGTCAGCAGCGGGCAGGAGGGTTTGTATTGGCTGGGACGTATCCTCGAGATTGATCCATCCGCGGTAGTGGTTATGATAACCGCGTTTGGCGACGTCGACCTGGCGGTTAAGGCCATCAAGCGGGGTGCCACCGATTTTGTCCTGAAGCCATGGCAAAACGAAAAACTGCTGGCAACTATATCGGCGGGTATAACTCTTCGCAGATCGCGAGCGGAGGTGGCCAGCCTGAAATCGCGCGAAAAACATCTCGCCGCCGATCTTGACCATCAGTTCCATGATTTTGTTGGCGCCTCGCCCGCTGTTCGCGAAGCGTTCACCACGATTGGCAAGGTGGCCGGTACGGATGCCAACGTTTTGATTCTGGGGGAGAGCGGCACGGGCAAGGAACTGGTCGCCCGTGAGATTCATCGGCAATCGCAGCGCGCCGACGAGGTCTTCATAGCCGTCGACATGGGCGCGCTGACCGAATCGTTGTTCGAAAGTGAGTTTTTCGGGCACAAAAAAGGCGCCTTCACCGACGCCAAAGAGGACCGTGCCGGGAGGTTCGAGATTGCTTCGAAAGGCACTCTCTTCCTCGACGAAATCGGCAACCTGGCTTTGCCCCTCCAGGCCAAGCTGCTGTCAGTATTGGAGACGCGCCGAGTGACACGGGTCGGCTCCAACGCGTCGGTTCCGGTCGATGTCCGTCTTATCTGCGCCACCAATATGCCTATTTACGAGATGGCCGCTAACAACCGTTTCCGACAGGATCTTCTGTACCGCATAAACACCGTGGAAATAAAACTGGCGCCCCTCCGCGAACGAACCGAGGACATCTCTCTGCTGGTCGACCATTTTCTGAAAATTCACTCAAAAAAGTACCATAAGCCGATCACGGGGGTGCAGTCGGCGACTCTCAGGATGCTCGAGAGTTATCGCTGGCCGGGCAACGTCCGCGAGTTGCAGCATGCGGTGGAGCGAGCCGTCATCATGAACGACTCCGACGCCCTCAGGCCGGAGGATTTTTTCCTCTCACCGCCACATTTGCAGGAGGCCGATGCCGCCACCCACAGTTATAACCTGAACGAGGTCGAGAAAAGGGCTATTGGCCGGGCGCTCAAGAAACACGGCGGCAACGTCTCCCGGGCGGCCAGGGAACTCGGTTTGACAAGAGCCTCCCTTTACCGAAGATTACAGAAGTATGGCTTATAGATTTTTCCGTCTGAACTGCACCATCCGCATCATTGTCCTGGCGGCCACCGTCTTCGGGCTGTTTTATCTGCTGACCGCAACGCAACTGTATGCTACATCGCTGCTGGTTGCGGTTGTTATCATCGGGCAAATCCTGGCCCTGATTCACTACGTGGAGAAAACCAATCGCGAGTTAAGCCGCTTTCTGGGCTCCATCCGGTACGCCGACTTTTCCCAGTCTTTCACCGTCACCCAGAAAGGCGCTTCCTTCGCCGAACTTAACGCCGCCTTCAACAGCGTCATCGCCGACTTTCAGAAAGCCCGCGCCGACAAGGAAGAGCAGTACCGCTATCTTCAGACGGTGGTGCAGCATGTCGGCCTGGGGCTTCTGGCTTTCGACCAGTCCGGCGAGGTGGACTTTATCAACAACGCCGCCAAAAGGCTCCTGCAAGTGCCTTTTTTGAAGAACATCAACTCGCTGGCCTCATTTTCCCCGGAACTGGTGCAGATACTGGGCGCTTTGCGCTCGGGTCGGAAAGCGCTCGTGAAGATCGACAACGCCGGCGAGGTGCTCCAGCTTGCCGTCTATGCCACCGAGTTCAAGCTACGCGACCGCGCCATCAAGCTGGTGTCTATGCAGGATATCGGGTCCGAGTTGGCCGAGCAGGAGATGGATGCCTGGCAGAAGCTGATACGCGTACTGACCCACGAAATCATGAACTCGGTGACGCCCATCGCATCGCTGGCCTCAACCGTGGACAATCTTATCAGCCAATCCGGCGCCAACATGGATACGGCCGGTAATGTGCAGATAAGCCCCGAGACGCGCGAGGATATCCACCAGGCCTCGGCCACCATCGAGAAACGCAGCCAGGGGCTGTTGCGGTTTATCGACGCCTACCGCAACCTCACCCGCATCCCCAAGCCGGATTTCAAAATCGTTCCGGTCGCCGAACTGCTGGACAAGGTGGTGCAACTGATGAAGGGTCAGCTTACCAGCGCCGGCATCGAGACCACCATCACCGTCGACCCGGAGACACTCGAGGTCACCGCCGATCGGGGGCTGGTCGAGCAGGTGCTGATCAACCTCGTGCTCAACGCCATCCAGGCGCTGACCGAAACACCGCGCGGGAAGATCGCGCTCAGTGCGAATCTCAACGAGCGCGGACGGGTGGTGATTACCGTCACCGACAACGGGCCGGGCATCGAGGATGATGTCAAAGAAAAGATATTCACCCCTTTTTATACCACGCGCAAGGAAGGCTCCGGCATCGGTCTGAGCCTGTCGCGCCAGATTATGCGCCTGCACAAGGGCAGCATCTCCGTCCAATCCATCCCCGGCGAGAAGACGGTGTTTATTCTGAGGTTCTAGGGGGGCACCGTCAAGATCATTAGGCACCGCTGGATAATGAAATACGCTTTCAGCGCGTGATAAAAAGGCGCTTCCCCCTATCGAAGTGCGACTACTTTTTTGTTCTAGGTGTTGGCTTCTTGGCTTTCCTCGCCGCCGGCTTTTTCTTAGGGTGGATGTTTGGCTGTACCGGAACAGCTTCCTCTATCCAGAAGTAGGAATCGTAGGAAGTCGTCAGGATATCCCCGACTCTAGCAAACGCGGATACTCGATACTTGCCGGATGTTAATTTGTCCCCCACTACCCTCAGATCGAACCAGGCATAGCCCAGGATGTCTGTGTAATCAGGTCCGAGCAGTGTGGTGTAAACATCACCATCTCTTCCAATTCTAAGGCCGACTTCAGCGCACTGGACAGAAGACCAGGTTCCATCATTCTTCTGTACCCAAACAAAAACCCTCATAGAAACCATATCACCGACATGCCAGATTTCGGGGACATCGAGCCCCACGTTAACGGTCCCTTCAGGTACGTTGTTTATCGAAACCGGATACTCATCGGAGGGGACCTCGGTCTCGCCAATGGTGGCAATAGCGTATAGCTCATATAAACCGGGAGACAGGCTCGCCCCATCGACATCTACTAAAAACAGGACTCTCCCTGATGGGTCGGAGTAAGCAGGACCATATGCCGCAATTATGCCGTTACCCGACCTTTTGATCTTGAGACTAACCGCCGCCGCATTTACGGGTGCACCAGTGCTGATATAGCGGACAGTCACCCAAACCATCTTAATGTCTCCGATATACCATATCTTACAGACATCGCACGTTACGAAAACGTCCGCCGAGAACGCCTCGAGTGAGACGCTGGCCGGTTGAGCCGGAGAATCATGACCGCGAATCTCCGCTTTCGCACTCTCAAGATTCGGCTGCATGCCGCCGTCGCGCTCACACCCCACCAGGGTAAACGTCATCGCGGCCAGGATAATTAAGATAACCGCCTTCATAGAAAACCTCCTCACTCAACTTATCCCTGCTCCGGGAGAATCACGTAGCACGTCCGGGCCGGCGCACCTGCGCGTCCCCCCGGCATAACTCCAATCAGTTTAGCTCACTGCTGCGAAGGCCAATGAGTCTTTGGGCATAATCAGGCTACCAGATTTGGCTCGGTCTCCACCCTGCCCAAATATACCAAGCTGGATACACTTGTCAATACTGGGGGATTAAGAAGCCGGGGCAACAGGCAGACACCAGAGTTGCCTCGTGATTGGCCCTACCACCCGTTATGATGCACGCGGTCGGGGCGGTAGCGGTCCTCGCGGGGTTTTTTCTCCGCACCGTAGCCTATGGGCACCAGGGCCAGCGGGATAATGTTCTCCGGCAGACCCAGAAGTTTGCGCATGCCGACGACTCGCTCCTCGATTGGGTAGAACCCGGTCCACACTGCCGCCAGCCCCAGTGCATGCGCCGCCAGCAGGAGGTTCTGGGTGGCCGCCGAGCAATCCTGAACCCAGAACCCGCAGTCTTCATCGAGATTTTTATCGCCGCAGACCAACACCGACACCGGGGCCTGCCGGCACATGGCGGCATAGGGGTGGACATCAGGCACTCTGTCGAGGATTGCCCGATCGTCGATAACCACAAACTGCCAGGGCTGCTGGTTGTTCGCCGACGGCGCCGCCATGGCCGCCCGCAGCAGCTTCTCTATCATTTCGGGTGCGACGGGCCGGTCGGTGAACTTGCGAATGCTGCGCCGCGTGTGAATGGCTTCGATGGCATCCATACGTTCATCCCTCCTTTGTTTTCGAAGAAGAAGCGGCTATAATCCGACGGTCTGCTCGGATTCCGTCTTACTGACGGCCTGTCTGGCCGCGATGAGCCGTTTGTAAAGCGCCGCCAGTTTCTCCTGTTTTCCGGCCACCAGGGCTTTGAGCAGGTCACCCTCCAACTCGGCGACATCCAGACGCCGGTAGTAGTCGAGTGATTCCTTGAAATGCGCCAGGACGATTTTACCGGTCAGGATCGGATGGTTGTTGGTCACATTGGCTGCGGCAAACATGGTGCCGTGCTCGAGTTCCACCTCGAGCCCGCGGCGAAACTCTTCGGGGTCGACCTTCATCCCGCCGACGTCCAGCTCCGCCAGAATCGCGCGGGCGTCGTCCATCAGCACGGCCGTGTTGTCTAGGGCGGTCCAGTCCCTGATATTAAGTTCCCGGCAGACTCTTTTCACCTCGTCGCGTGTAACATATTCGGGAAGTTGCATCCAGGACTCCTTTGCTGATACAGATGATGACTTTCATGCAAAATACGCCTCCGCCGGCAGGGCAATCAAGTGGATTCTTTGAATGAAAAAGAAAGTGGACGGGCACACCGGTGTCCGCCGAGGACTCGCTTTCACTCGAGCCTGCTATTCAATGTCGACAAAGGACGTGATGAAAGATGACAATTTAAGGTGGATAAAGGGCAGGGTGCGGCTGTCGCCTGAGATATGCCGATAGTTTCTGTGCCAATCCGCTCCCGCTTCGAGGCTGAAAAAGAAGTGATTTTCGACAAAGCCCTGGAGACTCATCGAGGCCGTGAAAGTTTTCTCGACCACGCCGGTTGGGAACTCTTCACTGTAGGCGCCCGTCGCCAACAGCCACGGCTGCGTGAATTCTTCGGTGACCTCCCCTTCGCCCTGACGTACATACGACAGGCTGAGCGATGCCGCCATGTCGTCGCCGAACCATTTGATAAACCAGAAGCGTGTCTGATCATAATCATTGCCGAGGGCGCCGCCTATCAGGCTGCCTTCGTAGAGATATCGGTTGCGCTGGAGGGCCTGGTTAAAAGACCAGTTGGTCACACGGGTGTATTCCGCTTTCATATCGAAGGACGGCAGGACGTCGGCGACGTACGCGCCAGCAAGGATGCCATACTGGTCCGGTTCCTTATCGCCCGGTTCCCGGCTGTCCACCTGGAAATCGTCCACCAGTAACTGACCATAGATATTGCATCCCTCTCTGGGCTTGACCGAAAAATCGAAGCCCAGGAAGGTGTTGTCGTTCATGCCTTCGTTGATCTGGGAACTGTGGAAGAAGATGATGGGGTTCAGGTAATACAGATCAATCTGCCGGCCCGGTCCACCGAAGATCATCGTTTCAAAAACCCCCAGGCGCACTCTTTTGCTGATATGTACGTCCAGCCGGTGCCCGGCGAAGTAGCGGTTCTCGAACTGGTCGACACTGTCGGTGTCGGGGTTCAGGCCGTCCAGCCGCGCCAGGCGATAGGACAGGCTCAGTCGTCCCCAGCGAATCGTGTAGGCAAACCCATCCATCGAGGCTCCCGGTGAAAGCACCAGCGAGTGGCGGGGTCCCCAGAACGAGGCGAATCGCCCCAGCATCCCTTCGAGCATGCCGAAACGGACGTGCATAAAAGCGCTCTCGACGCCGCCGGCCAGCCCGCGCCATTTCTTGCCCGTGTAAGCGGGGTCGTCAGCCCTGCACTCGTCCAGCAGAAAATTGCCGTAGACGAAAACCCTTTCATGCGGTCTGGCGACTATGCCGCCGCGGAACGCTTCCCATCCATGCGCCGAAGCTTCTTTGGCCGAGCGGAAATCTTCGCTGACAAAGGCAAACAGGCCAAGGCTGCGCCCGGGGATCTCCCTCAGCGATTCAAAGGGCCCCCATCGAAACGCCTCCCGGTCCAAACGGTAGGGGCCCAGCTGGTAATCGAAGCGGTCGAGTGAAAGAGCCTCGACCCGCTCCAGTCGGTCGTAGACAAAATCGTATTCCATCCGGCCGACCGGAAGCACCCCGCCTGCCGGCAGGGTGCCGGGGAACAACAGAAAAATGATGATCCAGAGAATCTTCTTGAGGTTGAGTTTTTTCAGCATAGCATCCTGCGACGGCTTATGAGGCCCCCCGGCTTTTGATGACCGCCGGAATTGTCCTGGCGAGCAATTTCGTGTCCAGCCAGAGGGACCAGTTATCGATATACTCGAGATCGAGACGCATCCAGTCGTCGAAGTCGATTTCGTTTCGCCCGTTAACCTGCCAGAGACAGGTAACGCCGGGCTTTACTGACAGTTTGCGATGCTGCCATGGTTCGTACTGGGCCACTTCTTTCGGGAGCGGCGGCCGCGGCCCCACCAGAGACATTTCCCCTTTCAACACATTGAGGAACTGCGGCAGTTCGTCGATGGAGTACTTTCGCAGCAGTCGTCCCACAGGTGTAACGCGCGGGTCGTCCTTGATTTTGAATACCGGTCCGGACATCTCGTTCATGGCGCGCAGGCAGTCTTTCTGTGTCTCGGCGCCGTCACACATAGTGCGGAATTTGTACAGATGAAAGGTTTTGCCGTTCAGACCAAGGCGAACCTGTTTGAACAAAACCGGGCCCCTGCTCTCGAGCTTGATGGCAACCGCCGTGATGAGTATAAGCGGCAGGGCCAGAATCAGGCCGGCCAGGGCGCCCACTTTGTCGATCATCCACTTGACCGCGCGGGCTGTCTGTCCGTCCGGAACAGCCCGGTAGACCACCACCGGCGTGCCGTTTATGTATCCCGGCCGGGCCCTGGCGATTTCCGCGTTGTATACGTTGGGCAACAGACACACCGTTACGCCCATTTTCTCCGCTGTTTCAAAAAGAGTCCGCGTCCTGGCCATGTCCTCCGGATCAACGGCCACAATGAGGGCGTCGACCTGCCGGCTGGATGCCAGTTTCGGCAGAATGTCGGGATGGCCCAGCAGCGGAATATCACGGTAACGCCACAGCTCCCGTCGATGGTAGTCGAGAAAACCGGCCAGAAGCGTGTCCAGTTCCGGTGAGCGAAGAATCATGTCAGCTACCTCGCACCCCTTGGCGCCGGTGCCGACAATCACGACCTGCTTGGCGAAATCCGCATTCCATCCCTCACGAGCCCGCCGGACCAGCGCGCGCCGACCGGTACGGGCTAAAAAGAGCGTGGCCATCTGTACGATGAAATTGACCGTCAGGAACATGATGATGGCTTTGCGACCGACCGGCCACTGCAAAACATAGCAGGCGGCCACGAAAGCGATGGCCACCCGGCTTTCTTCGTTCAGGACTTTCTTTAGACGCTTGCGAACGAAGATGGCGGTCAACACCGGAGCCGGTCCGCGCGTCAGGTAGTAACCGATACGAACCAGGGTCAGCAGTGCAATCATCTCATAAACAACTGCACCGGTGTAACCGGCGAGGCACATAACAACAAGCAGTATCAGGGCCGACAGGCCGATTACTCCGGCCTGTCCCGATAGGTGCAGTAAAATCCGTTTTGATATCTTGTGCATAAGCTGTCGCTGCTCGTTGCAGATTCGGTCATATGAACGAGGTGTTAATCGGTGCGCATCTGGCTTGTTGACCTCTCATTGGGAACTTCTTCGGTGATGGTCGTGAGTCTTTGTCTCCTGCGCATCCCCTCAGGTCCATATCAGCTTCATACCTTACAGTGACACTCTCATTTCCGGGCTGTCGCCACTGCCGGGCTCTGTGCGATCTACCGACTCGTTCATCTAAATTCTTTACCGGGTGCCGATACATTCCGCTGCCTTTATCACCTGCCGGTTTTTTTTTAGCTCTGTTGCCTCGCGTGCGTTTAGTCCAAAACCTTCATCGGCTCTTCAGTTACGCTTTGCGATTTCTCTCGATTTCCCCGCGCCGGGAGTTTCCTTCGCCGTATCACGAAAACGGAGGCGGCCCATCTCTTCATCGGCATCGTGGCGTGCGAGGCGCAGGGCCTGGGCCCGGAGGTCGAGTGACTTCATACGGTAAAAGGCCGGCGGCATCTTCTTGAAAGCCTCAATCAACGGATCGTTATTCAGATGCGGCCGGATGCGGTACCGGATATAGTGGCTCAGTCCCGGGTAGCCGTCCAGGTTCTCCACTCTTACCCCGTGACGCGCCAGAAAATTGCCCGCCGCTTTGGTATCCTGCACTCGCATAAGCAACCAGTCCGTGGCACAAATGCGACTCTGAAGGCCCAGACGATTGAGTTCGGTTGCCATATGCAGCGACTCATCGTGTATCTCACGAAGATCACGCGTCAGCTCCTGATCGTGGATAAGCGCTGCCAGGATGCTTTTGCGCAGGGTCGTCGGAATTCCCGGCGTCGGGGCGGCTGTCTTGAGAAGGCGGCATCGCTCGGGACCGGTGATCGCATAGCCGGCGTCGGAGCACTTCAGACCGCCGGAACTCGCAAATGATCTCAGTATCACCACGTTGCTAAACAGGTCCAGTAGCGGCAGCGCCGTTATCCGCGTGTGGTCCACGTAATATTCGTCGATAATTATCAATCCGTCGGGTACCGCGCGGGACATTTTCTCCAGGTCACCCAGAGAAAAGCTCATGCCCGTCAAGCGGTTGGGGTTGGCGACGTAAATAATATCGTGCGTGGATCCTGCGGCCTTGAGAACCTCTGCGGTATTGCCCAGGAACGGGGACTCCGAGATCACCTCGACCGGAGTTAGGTCGGCTCGGTCGGCGGCAATTTGCACCTCAGGAGTCATCAGCCCGGCGCTGACAAGACGGCAGGCCGGTCTGTAAAACAGTTTCAGCAATTCGACGAGAAAGGCATTCCCGTCGGCAAAGAGCATGAGCATATCACGGTCGACCATCAACTTTCCGGACAGAAATTCAGTCGGGTCGCCGATCGCCTCAATGTCAGTTGTACTTGTAGGGATCATAGCGAGGCCTTTCAGCCGTGTAGAAGATTCTCAGCTTCAACATGCTGGCCAGAAAGGAGAAAAAGCCCTTGGGTTTTATCACCTTTCGGTCATTTTTGGTTTTTGCTCTTTTCGATGATTTCGATTTTTGATTTTCAAGCCACAAGAACTGACGATCCATTGTCTTTTCCCATCCTTCCTTTTCCAAACTTCCATGTCTGTCTATGAAGAGGATTTGCAAGGTTGGTGCCGAACTGTTTACTTTTTGCACAACAGCGGTCAATCGATTGGGGGACAATGCATTAGTGGCGACAGCCGTCGCTCGAGACGGCTCGGGGCGGTCTTCAGATTGAAGCTCTTTGGGCAACTTTTTCCCGTACGTGGCTCAAAAAATTCCCATCAAACTTCGGCCGCCCGCCAACCAATGTTGCTCGGGCGGCCATAGGAAGGTAAGAAAAGAAAATGAGAGTTTTTGCCTTCTCAGAGTTTGCTGACTATATAAATCGAAGTCAGCGCGCCGGTGGTGGCTGTCAGAGCGGTCGTGATCACTCCCAGCCAGTTGTGCTGTTTATCGATTTTGGTCGGGACTATTATCAAATCACCCAGTTCGACCTTCTTTCGCAGGGTACTGCCGCGAGAAGTAACCTCTCCATCGGCCCTTATCAAACGCGTGTTTTTCTTGTCGGCCAGATGGGTGAAATTGCCTGCCCGTTTAATGTAGTCATGGACGCTTCGGTCTTCCATATACTTGAGTGTGCCGTTGGCTCCCACCGCCCCCATGACCGAAATTCCTGAAGGGATCGAGGGTACGGTGATGTGGTCGCCCGGCTCCAGGACGATGTCTCCCTGGCGGCCTTCGGTTTTGAGAATTTGTTCAACATCAATGATAATGCGATTCATGTCCGCCAGGTCGAAAGCGAACAACTCCTCGCGCTTGATGTTTCCCAGAGTATCCTCCACCAGCGGTTGCGTCTTATCGAGAAGATCCGGGACGTTTAGACGTGACAGGTTGTCCTGGATGGTGCGGCGTTTGAAAACCAGTCCTCTCGGGAAAGAATTCCGCGTAAACCCGCCCGCCCGGCACAGCAGATCGTAGAGAGTTTCGTCCCGGTTTGCCAACGTATAGCGCCCGGGATACATCACTTCGCCGTCAATTCTTACGGAGCGCTCGCGCTCCCACTCCGGGAGACGTCTGACATAGACGTGATCGTCTTCATCAAGAAGGTATTTTAGGGACCGCTCATCGGTCAGGGCCAGATCCACCAGTGTCACTTCTCCGGTTGAATCCAGCCTCGCAACCTCCGCCCGATGTTTATAAGCACCCCTGGTGTACGATCCGGCCAAAAATACCAGATCCTGAGCTGTCATGTTTTCATACAACAGATAGGCACCCGGTCTCTTCACTTCCCCTTCTATGTAAACATATTTGTCCCACTCAATTTCATCTATGGAATAGACGTGGACGGAGTCGCGATCCATCAACAGCAGGTCAGCCTCCTGGTCGCCCGCCAGAATCCGACTCAGATCGATGGGAATCACTTCCGACCGCCCGTCGTGATAGCGCCGATACAGGTTGGCCCGCTCAAAATACACGTCATAGGGTTGCAGTTGCGCCTGTCGGATCAAATCGGAGATGCACGTGGAGTCACTGCGTTCGTAGTACCCGGGATGCTTCACCTTGCCGAACACGGCTGCCGAATTGGTCCTGGCATCAAATACTGAATAGACAGTAAGACGATCACCATCCATCAGGTTCACGTGACCGGTGCCGGTGCTGTGCGCGGACAGATCGAGATCCAGAACTTCCCATTCCTGCTTGCCGGCGATACGCTCCAGCATAACCCGGTCAAGGTGGGCGGCGGGGGTCGGATTTCCGGCCAGCGCCAGAAGCTCGGAGGCTGTCTGACCGCCCTTCAACTCATACACGGCCGGCCGGTTTATCTCACCCCTGATGGCCACTCTCGGACCGGCCACCGGAACGAAAACAAGATCGCCCGTATTCAGCCTGATATCAGTCGAGTTGTCACCCTTGAGCAAAAAATCATACAGGTCAGTCGTCGCGACGATCTCACCGTTGCGCACCAGTCTAATATCCCGCATGGAACCCCGGTCGTTCGGGCCCCCGGCACTGTGCAGAATGTTGAACAACGAAGTAAGCGACGAAACCGTATAGGCCCCCGGGAAGCGCACTTCCCCGGTGACGAAAACCCTGATCGAGCGGATTTTGCCCAGCGAGACGGTCAGGTCGAATTCCGAGTATGCCTTTGAGAGTTGCTTCTTGACTCTGGCCGAAAACTGCTCGAGGCTCAGACCCCAGCCGACGACCTCCCCTACTCGCGGTATAAATACCTTTCCCTCTCGATCAAGGGTAAGATTGTATTCTTTTTCCACTCTGCCCCACAGGTAGATCAGCACATTGTCCCCCGGCCCGAGAACATAATCATCGGCCGAGGCGATATCGATGGGGGGCGCCATGTCCTGCTGCCCGTCAAAGAGGTCCACGCCGAACGGACGCAAGACTTTGAAATCCACCAGGCCCTCGACCGGCGCTGACCGGGCATCACTCTTCGTTCGATGTGTGTTCGGATTATCAGTGGGCAGAACTGCCGACCGGCGAGAATCCAAGTCGGGAAAATCCTTATCAACCCCCCCGTAGAGATCGGGCGTTTGATAAAAAGCCGCGTCTGCTTCCCCGGAGCTTCGGTCTCTATACTTCTCCAGCAGGAGTCGCTTTTCGTCGTCCGTCAAGTTCTCCGATGTCTGAGCTTTGGCTGATCTGAACCAGTTCAGCGACACCAGTACGATGACGAGCAACAACCAGATGAGAACCCTTCTTGACATTTCTACCTTCCTATGGTACTTCTTTTCTGTCACCCGCTCGCACGAGCATGGGTTTGTTCGCGTGTAACGCAAAGCAAGGCAAGTGCCAATGCGGATGCTATCAGGAAACGGACTGGCCTACAATGGATTAGCAGAGGCAAGCGACGTGCAGGCTGCGACCGGCAGCGACGATTTTGAAATCGCTTCCAGTCGAGAAGGAATATTTTTCCAGAAGTCACGCTCAAATACAGCCGACTGGTGAAACAAAATCACCCCGTGAAATCTGAGCCGGCAAAATAACAGGCCACATAAGATGAATTGTATCAAGTCATTTCAATTTTGTTAAGTTATGCTCCCCACCAGACCAACAATTTCTTCACACTCGACCGGTCTTATTCGTCATTAATCAACGTGGTAAGTAACCCTATGTGGCACGGTTCGTTTAGCCTGAAGTGACTGAAAAAAGAAGCCGCTACCCCTTGACAATGAGGGAGCCATTTTGTAACTTGACCGTCTATTTTTGGGTGTCTAATACCATACTGGAGTGTCTTGGCGCTGATAAACATAGAAGATAACGGCGACACCTTTCAAATCGCCTTGCCCCAAGCCTTCCGGAAAACCTGAGAATGTTTGGATAAACGCTGTTTTTGATAAATTGTGGAGACAAGAATGCGGATTGTCAAGTTCTCGATTAGTTTGCTAACCATCTTTGCCCTGATCTCGCCGACCCTGAGTGCCGGTGGTTATGAGATTACCAGTGTCGGCACAAGAGCGAGAGCCATGGGCGGAGCCTTCCGGGCCATCGCCGACGATTGGACGGCGGCCTACTACAACCCGGCCGGTTACGCTTTCGTCAACGATAATCAACTCGGCGCCAGCCTGAGCATGCTGCATCCACGCCATGAAATTATCCCTGACTACAGATGGGGTGGCGTCTACGAAACCGGTATCTTTAACGACCGCACCAACTATAACGACCACGAAATACTCTCCAGCCCTTCGGCAGGCTTTATTGCTCGGTTGCCCATATGGGGGGAGACTGTCTTCGGATTATCGGCTTACCAGCCTTTTGATTACAATGTGTCCTGGACGCTCTATGACCTGCCCAGCGCCTATAACGCCGATCTGGGTCTGCCCAGTGATCAGTATCGCACCGACCTTGACGTGGCAGCTTTCCAGCTGACGGTTTCCCGCGAGTTTATGGAGGACAAACTGTCGGTGGGGCTTGGCCTGGAGATTTTACGCGGCGACCTGATTTTCAATAATTTGCTTCTCCACGATAACCCCATGGCCGACCCTTTCGACGATCGTCCTTTTGACAAAATCCCGCACTGGTCCAATAACGACGGCCGCGGCTGGGGTTTGGGATTTCGGACGGGCTTCCTGTTGAAGGCCAATGACAAACTCAATTTCGCCGCGACAGCGCACATCCCCGCTGATATCACTATCAAGGGTGAGGCCAACCAGATATTCTATATGCCCAAGCTGCCATTCACGCCGTTCCCGGAGGGAAGTGTGGGTTACCTTTTCACGGCCGGGGAGAAAGTCGAGTACAAAGCCGATTTTGAGACCAAGCTGGCCCTGCCGGCATCTTTTGGCTTCGGACTGGCATATACTTTCTCCGAGAAACTTGTGGTGGCTCTCGACGCCGAGTACACCTTGTGGTCGAGCTTTGAGAATCTCGAGTTTAAATATAGTAACGATAAGGGGTTGACCGGATCTGCCGACACATCGCTCTTCTCGCGGACATTCTTTATCCGGGACATGACCGTCCTGACCGACTGGAAGGACGCCGGGAAGGTGATGCTTGGCGCCAGCTACCGGTACAACGATTACCTGACTCTGATGGCCGGCAGTTCCATCGATCAGTCGCCGATTCAGGATGACGGACTGTTCACTCCGCATTTTGTCGATACCGGAGACAAATATTCGATAAACGGTGGCTTTACACTCCATATCAACCAGTGGGATCTGGGTTTTGTCCAGACTTACATCCACGCTCCGGATCTGACGATTGAGTCGTTAACCGATGTTAACAACGACGGGCTGGTAGATAACTTCCCCGGTGACTACAAGGCCGATACTTTCGAAACCCTCTTGTCGTTTAACTACCGGTTCTAAGGAGAGCAAAGATGACAAAGTACATCAAGATACTGTTTTGGGTTCTGGCTCTGACTGCATGCCTGGTGTCGGGATGTTCCGATCGCGGCACCAATAGCGCCGATCGCCCGACGTCGGGCGGGGAGATACTGGTCACGGACCACATCTTCTTTGACGAGTTTGTTCTGCAGATAATGAACGAATTCCAGCAGTTCTTCATGAGGGTGTATATTCCCGAGGTAGCCATCACGCCGATACAGGGCGGCGCCACTCCCAAGCCGATACCGCTGCTGGTCCTGCTGGCTCCGCAGGGTGGGGACCACAATTTCTATTTCAATCACGGCCTCAGGGAGATCGCCAACGAGATGATTGCCTCCGGCGAGATAGAGCCGATGGCCATTGCCTGCGTGCCCAATGACAAGGTTTTCGGAGGCTACTGGTATGCGGGCGACACAACCCGCCTCGGAGCCGGCAAATACGACCAGTTGATCGGCGGCACCCTGCTTGATTTCCTTTACTCCCGTCTGCCCTTCCTGATTGACTCACCCGACAAGCGCGGCATTGGCGGCGTCGGCCAAGGCGCCTATGGTGCTTTCCGGGCGGCGATTCTCAATCCGGGTCAGTTCCGTTCCATCTCGGTTACCGACGGACCGCTCGACTTTGACGGCGACGGCGGCGCTCACGGCAACGGACTGATTGACCTCTTCCCCGACGCCCTTAATGAGCAGGGTTTGCTGGGCGAGGCCAATGCTTTCAGCAGGTTCGACAGCACCACCGACCTGGCCCATTTCTTTATTGGCGGGGCCCTTGCTTTCTCGCCGCACGATACGCTTATTGTATGGGACTCAACGCACAGGCTCGATTTTAGCGGCCGCTGGTATATAGACATCGCTATCGTATCAAGAGAGATCATCACTGACTCGACGACGCTGGTCGACAGCATCATCGGGGCCGGCGACGGCCATGATTTCGATTTCCACATGCCCTTCGACAATGCGGGTGCTCCTTACCCGGTTATCTGGAACATGTGGCTGGATGACAACCTGGAGAATATGCTCTCGAACGAACTGGCCGGTGTCAACATCTGGGTCGGCACCTCTCGGGATGCCCCCTGGAATTTCTACGACCAGACTGCCTGTTGGATCAGCACCCTTCGGCAGCAGTACCCGGTCCAGGTCAGGGAGTATACTGGCTATGATGGCAACGCCGCTACCGGAGACCAGTATCTGTATGACCTTCTCCATGACATGCTGAAACACCACTCGGAGAGCTTCAAGGACTGATTATTAAGTTGCGCGTTCAACCCGGGAGAACATATCTTCTCCCGGGTTTTTTAATGCCACCAGGAATATGAATGATGCAAATGAGCGATAACAGCCAGCACTACGACTTGATTTCGGTCGGCGCTCACCCCGACGATGTCGAGGTCGGCAGCGGAGGCGTGCTGATCGACCTTTCCAGACGTGGCTGCCGATGCGGTCTGGTCATCCTGACCCTGGGGGAAATGGGCACCGGCGGTACTGCCGAGATCCGCTCGCGGGAAGTAGAGCGGGCTGCTGAAATCCTTGGAGCGGACATTCTGGAAAGGTTCGACTGGGGGGATACCAGGCTGGAAGACAGTTACGACCATCGTCTGGCCCTGGCCGCCATCATTCGGCGCACTCGGCCGAAAATCGTTCTGGCTCCCTACCCCCATGTCGGGCACGGCCGTCGCCAGTCACATCCCGACCACGTCGCGGCCGGAGTGATTGCCATCAACGCCG
>Ga0224495_10001002_pt1 | contig 20869 bp, 18 predicted proteins | sample SF_Jul11_sed_USG_FD_168128 | JGI IMG/M metagenome (GOLD analysis project Ga0224495, IMG submission 168128) | Sediment microbial communities from San Francisco Bay, California, United States - SF_Jul11_sed_USGS_4_1 | ecosystem: Environmental > Aquatic > Marine > Sediment | place: USA: California...
GCGTGCGCAACTCATGTGAAACATTGGCAACAAAGTCGCGGCGTATGGTTTCTATGCGTTTGAATTGGGTTATATCACGGCTAATCAACAGACGTTTCTCATCACCATAAGGAATCAATTTGATGGATAGCGTCATTTCATCATGACGTGACGGCACCATCAGCAGCGGCTCACTGAAATCTCCCTCCTGAAGGTAATTTACAAATTCCGGCTGACGTACCAGATAGGTGATGTCCTGCATGATGTCATGATTGGCATCAAGATCAAAATGCTCTCTTGCAAGAGTATTGAACCACTCAATACGATTAGCTTCGTTAAGAATCACCACCCCTTCGGGTAATGCTGCAGTTGCAAGCTCGATATGCTGCAATTCCGCTGCAAGCTCCTGCTTGGTCTGGATATGCTGTTTGACCATTTTGTACAGGCTTGAAAACACGTCATCCCATATGCCGGATGCCTCCGGCATGGTTTCAAGGCGGGGATCATTCAACCATTGTCCGAGCTTGTAAAGCTGTCTTCCATGCCGCGCCATGACGATCAGCAAGGCCAGCAGCATGAACATCAGCGCATAAATTCCCGAAAAGATGCCCCATATCAACAACGCAAACAGCGTGATGAGAACTACCGGGATGCTTAACCTGAACAGAAAATCCTGCAAACACCAGCTCCTTGAAATAACGACCGTTAGATTACCGGCTTACAAAATAAAATGTGTATGTTGATCACGCCAAACTGCCGAATCAGGCGGAACGACTCTCTTTGGCCGAAAAACGATAACCTCGCCCGCGTATGGTCTGTATCAGATGATCCAGCTTTTCTGGTTCAAGCGCTGCGCGCAGGCGCCGGATATGCACGTCCACGGTTCGCTCCTCGACGTACGCCTGCGCACCCCACACCTGATCGAGTATCTGCGTCCGACTATGTACACGTTCTGCATGGCTCATGAAAAAATGCAGCAGTTTGAATTCCGTGGGTCCCAGTTCCAACGGCATGCCGTTAGCACTGATGCGGTGTTTTGACTGGGAAAGCTCCAAACCGCCAGCCGACAACAGATCATCCTGCATTGTCGGCCCCTGTCGACGCAGTATCGCGCGGATTCGTGCCAGTAATTCACGCGGCGAAAACGGCTTGGTGATGTAATCATCAGCACCGGATTCCAGGCCCGATATCTTGTCACGCTCTTCGCTGCGCGCTGTCAGCATGATGATCGGTATATCCCGGGTGCGTGCATCGTTGCGCAATTGCTTTGCAAATTCAAGGCCACTGGTATCCGGCAGCATCCAGTCAAGCAGGATCAGATCGGGAATACAGTCCTGCATTTGCCGCCACGCGCTATGCGCATCCTCGGCGCGCAAAGCCTGGTAACCTGCCTGGCCCATATTGAAAGCCAGCAATTCCTGGATCGACGGCTCATCTTCCACTATAAGAATCTTTGCGCTCACCCTCACCCCCCATCACCCAACGGATGCTGCAAGGGTATGAAGAATTCATGACAGAATGATGACACGCTTCAGGTCGGGGAGTGGTGCTGATGCGCATGTTCCGGTTGACGATGCAATAGCGTTCCCGCCACCATGCCGACGATGCTCATCAGGAATCCGGCGAATTGCGGAGGAATCGCGGCTTCAGGTGCAATAAACTCCATCGGCAGCCAGGTCGCCACCCCCAGGCCCATAGCCCAATATGCGCCGTATGTTGTAGCACGCTTCCAGTATAGCCCGGCCACCAGTGGCGTGAAGGCTAGCACCAGCGTCACTTTGTAGGCGTTCTCCACCATCTGGTGGATGCCGGTCTCCTGGCCCAGCGCCCACAACGCATAGGTCGTGACGCATAGCGCGAAGATACCCACCACCCAGCGCGTCATCACCAGCATTTTGTGGTCGGACAGGTTCTTGCGCGTAAACCAGCCTTTGAGGACGTTCTCGGAGAGCATGACCGAAGGCGCGAGCAGCGTGCCGGAAGCCGTACTCATGATCACCGATAGCAGCGCTCCGTAAAAGATGACTTGGGCCAGCAGCGGTAAATGCCCCTTGATCAGTTCCGGCAACAGCTTCTGGCTGTCTTCTGCCATCCACTTCGCCGTCAGTTCTGCGTCGATCAGGTTGGCCGAATATGCAAGGAACAGTGGCACAGCGGCAAAAGCAAAATAGGCCATGCCTCCCAGTACCGTGCCCCATACCGCTACATTCTCATTCTTCGAAGAATTGGCGCGCTGGAACACATCCTGCTGCGGAATGGAGCCGAAGCCCATGGTCAGCAGGCCGGAGATGAAGGCGACCATGGCTACCGCGTTCAATTCCGGCCAGAAATGGAACTTGTTGTTCTGTGCTGCATGTTCGATGACCGGCACCACACCGCCGGTCAGGCCACTTACCAGCCAGGCGATATAGAGCAGACCCAGAACGATGACGATCATCTGGACGAAGGTGGTGAGCGCCACCGACCACATGCCGCCGTACAGCGTATAGAGCAGCACTACCGCTGCGCCGATCAGAATACCCTGCGCCTGTGTGATCTGGCCGTCGGATAGCACGTTGAACACAAGGCCCAGTGCAGTGACCTGCGCCGAAACCCAGCCGAGATAGGACAGCGCGATAGCCATGCCGGTAATGACTTCGACTTTGTGGTCATAACGCTGACGGTAAAAATCACCGATGGTGAGCAGGTTCATGCGATACAGCTTGCGGGCGAAAAACAAGCCGAACAGGATCAGGCACAGTGAGGCACCGAACGGGTCGGAGATCAGTCCGCCCAGGTCTTCCTCGAGAAAGGTAGCGGGAATGCCGAGTACGGTTTCGGCGCCGAACCAGGTGGCAAACACCATGGCAAGCACTATGTACATGGGCAGGGAGCGCCCGGCGGTGATGTAGTCGCGCGCGTTGTGGACCTTGGTGGCTGCGTACATGCCGATGCCGATGGAAAGGAACAGATACAGGAAGACAAAGCCGACCAGCATGATTTGAACTCGTTCAGGTTAAGGACGACGTGAATTCTAGCAGCCCTGCAGCGCAGGGCAAGTCGCCGGCTATTTTTCTGCCAGTTCCCGCAGATCTTTGTTGAGGAAGAAGGCGATAATGGTCCGAATCACCACGATCCCGCCAAGCATGGCGAGAGATTCCCAACTGGGTATGATGATCGTCTGAATGATATCGCCCGCCAGAAAGAAATCCAGTCCCAAGGCCGTCTTTTCACCGATCGCTACTCGAATATGGCTTATCGGGACACCCTGCTGCTCCCGGCACAGTGCAATCTTGATGCGCAGCATCAGCCCGAAAAGCCCTTCAATCGCCCCCCAAATGACCACAGCGATCCCGAGCGCCTCGATCCAGGGCACAACCAGCTCCACCAGATAGATCAGCATTTGGTGCATGCAACTTTCCCCGGGTTTATCACCAATAACTTTGGCGAGCTCTCCGCAGGAAAATAAACGGAGATCCGCCAATCGCAATTAATACAGGTTAAAGCTCCCTGGCATGGCTGGCCAGGTATTTTGCCACTCCTTCGGTTGTGGCATTCATGCCTGCCTTACCCTTGCTCCAGCCCGCCGGGCAGACCTCACCATGTTCCTCTGTGAATTGCAGCGCATCTACCATGCGAAGCATCTCATCGATATTCCTCCCCAATGGCAAGTCATTCACCACCTGATGACGCACCACCCCTGCCCGATCGATGAGAAACGAACCGCGGTATGCAACACCCCCATCGGCCTCAACATCATAGGCCTTGCAGATTTCATGTTTGATATCTGCGACCAACGGGTAGCGCACCTGGCCTATCCCCCCTTTTTCGACCGGTGTATTCTTCCAGGCCAGATGGGTAAAATGCGAATCTATCGACACACCGATAACTTCGACATTCCGTTTCTTAAATTCATCAAGGCGATGGTCGAATGCAATAAGCTCGGAAGGGCAGACAAAAGTGAAATCCAGCGGATAGAAAAACAACACGGCGTATTTGCCTGCTGTCTGTTTTTTCAGATTGAAGCTCTCGTTCATTTCATTGTTGCCCATCACGGCAACCGCGTTGAAATCGGGAGCAGGTTTACCGACGAGAACTGACATGGCTATCTCCTAAATGAATGGTTTGGGTTTCATAATTTAGGCCTTTGCACTTGCCACGTCAACTCAGGCCGTTTGGCACACGTTGGCACTTGCAGGCCGGCTCCACAAAAAACTGGAATAAGCGCTGCAACATCGGGGGGACGAAATATTAACCGTCTGTCAACAAGCGTTGCTGGCAGGCGCGCCGGACAAAGATATCAGGCGGCAACACCAATCCAGCCTCGATTTTTACAAGAGCGTGCTTCGAGTACCAGAACCGCTCGCAGACTACACCCGACCGTGATGTACCTTCTGCCTAAAGATGATGCCAAATATCAGCTGCACACCGACAGCGCAGGCAATATAAAACATGGCCACAGAGACGTATGAACCATAATATTGGCTCACACGATAAGCATATTCGGCCACACTCATAGCGGCAAAATATTCGGAAAACAGATAGAAGGCCGTATTTGACAGCAGGAACGCAAAACTGCTTGCAACCCAGGCGGTCAGCGCCAAGACCAGTAGCCCCTTACCCTCCGGGATAAAGCATAACGCAAACCAGCGTCCAGCCAGCCACAGGCTGGCATAGGTCGGTATGAGGAACCAATAGGCAGAGGTCATACACCAGTCGCTAACACCCTGTATGGAGGTCGCGTAATAATCGACCAGCCCTGCCTCGAAGATCAGGATCACAAAGGCGATCAGGGAAGCCCTGGAAAACCGTGCCAAATACAACCCACCAAGAAAAAATACTGCAAGCGAAGCGTCCGGCAAAGCAATTGCCGAGCCGAAATGATTGAACCGGGTGGCAGCCATCAGCGCCGCCAGTATTGAAATAATCGCTATGGGCTTTTTGATATCCATTTCATCCTCTGAAAAAACGTTTGTTTTAATTGCATATTCGTGGCTGCGAGGTTCAAGCCGCGCCGTTCCGGTTTTCATGCTATCAGTTTTTCACCTCGGGAGGGTAGCCTTTAAGCCATTGCCTCGAAGGCGCCCTCTTTACACGGGCACCTGTTCATGGGCTCCCTGGGCTGGCAAGCAGCGCATTCTCCCATGCCGGACAGTCCGGCGCACATAGTGACCGGCACCTTATCCTGCATTATTCCGCAAAACTTCCTTGAGCATAGGTACTGACGGCGCACGATGGGTTCTCAGTGAGTATTCATCCAGTGAATCCAGTGCCGTTAAAAGGCTGTTCAAGTCGCGACGGCCATGGCACAACAGGTATTGCATTACCTCTGCGGGCAACGTAAAACCGCGTGCACGCGCATGTTCCAACAACGCTTGCGACTTTTCTTCATCGCTCAGGCCATTCAACTGATATACCAATCCCCATCCCATGCGCGTTCGCAAGTCATCGCGCAGTTTAAGTTTCAGCGGGGGTTCCTTGCCGCTGAACACCACAATGGCACCTATTTCGCGCAACCGGTTGTAGATATCAAACATCCCGATCTGCGCATCATCATCTAGACACTCAACATCATCCACAGCAACCACGGATGCGACCTCCGGAACACCACCCTGAATATAAACTGCACTTCGATGGCTCCTCTGAGCCTCACCCACAACCGCCTGCAGCAAATGGCTTTTTCCGCTGCCCGCCTCGCCCCAAATAAAAAAACACCGCTCATTTGTATCTCCCGCCAGGGCATGGCGCAACACTGAAATCAATTCCAGATTCCGCCCAACAACGAAGTTATCAAGCGTTGGTTGCCACTCAGGCGCAATGTTCAGCAACAACTGCCGCAATATAGACCTCTCGATATAATCATAAGGCTGACACTTCCTGCCTGTTAGTGTTATACGGGCAGGCAGCTTGGCATTCGGCTCGCTTCCCGCTGGTTGCCCCGCTCCAGCTTCCTGAACAGGGATGCAATCCCGGAACACCGAACGTTTCTAGCACCCAGTGCATTAACCATTTATTCATGGCGGTACACATGGCTGGAAAAATACCAAGCCTTGCCATGGCGCAATGCAACCAACAGGGCAGCGGACAACGGCAAAGCCAGCAGAAGGCCAAAAAAACCAAACACCTGCCCAAATGCGAGAAGTGCAAAGATCACGGCCAGTGGATGCAAGCCGATTCGGTCACCAACCAGCCATGGAGTGACCACCATTCCTTCAAGCAACTGGCCGGCGGCGAACGCTGCCCATACGATCAGGACTCCGCTGAAATCAGGGAATTGCATCGCTGCTGCCAATGTCGCAAGCAACAAACCAACAATCATCCCAAGGTAGGGAACGAACACCAGCAACCCCGCAACAATCCCGATGGGAAGCGCGAATTCCAGCCCTGACAGCCATAATGCAACAACATAATATAAGCTCATCAACAGCATCACGGAGATCTGCCCCCGTAGGAATTCCGCCATGACGCGATCGATCTCGATGATGATCTCTGTCACTTTGCCGTGCAAGGGGCGCGGTATCAGCTCATCCAGCATCTCTACCAGCAAATTCCAGTCGCGCAGCAAATAAAACATCGCCAGTGGAACCAGCAACAGGCTTGCCAAGGCGCCGATGATTGCACCCCCGCTACTCCCGAGCCAGGGCAACAGTTTACCGGCAATCCCTCCCGCGCTTTGCCAGTGGCTGAGAAGCAGGTTTTTCATTGCATGGCTATCCCACTCCAATTGCACGCCAAACCACTGCTGCATCTGTGGCATCAGGTGGGAGCGTACCGCATCGATCCACTCCGGCAATCGCAAAATAAACTGGCTGACTTCCTTTTCCAGCAGGGGCAACATGATCAGCAGCAGCAGGCAGCCCGAAAACAGCAGGCAGACCATGACAATCACTACTGCCAGCGCGCGCGGAATCTTTTTTTTACCAAGTTGCTGCACCAGCGGATTGCAAATGTAGGCAAGTATGCCCGCAGCGACGAATGGCGTAAGTATGGGGCCGAGCAGATACAGCATGAAAACTGCCCCAACGGCAAATAATATCCACTGCGCTGCAACAAAGCGGGTTGGGGTCATTTGAGGTAAAATTCAAAAATTGTAAGGCACTTTATCCTGAAGAAAGCGAAAACTCAACTTGAATACGCCCTCTGAGCCTCCCTCTACTGCCAAAGGAGCAAATCTTACATACCGCGATGCCGGGGTCGATATTGATGCTGGCGACAGGCTGGTTGAGAACATCAAACCCTTTGCCATGCGTACGATGCGCCCGGAAGTTCTCAACGGTATTGGCGGATTCGGCGGCCTTGTAGAAGTATCCAGAAAATACCAGGAGCCGGTTTTGGTTTCCGGCACCGATGGCGTGGGAACCAAGCTTAAACTCGCATTCGAGCTGGAGCGTCACGATACGGTAGGGATCGATCTTGTCGGCATGAGTGTCAATGACATCCTGGTGCAGGGCGCCGAACCTCTGTTTTTTCTGGATTATTTCGCATGCGGCAAACTCGATGTTGGAACCGCAACCGAAGTCATCAAGGGGATAGCTTATGGATGCGAACAGGCAGGCTGTGCGCTGATCGGTGGAGAGACTGCCGAAATGCCGGGCATGTACCCGCCCGGGGAATACGATCTTGCTGGATTCGCTGTCGGGGTGGTTGAAAAGGCCAATATTGTCAGCGGTGCAAACATCAAAGCGGGCGACATTTTGATCGGCCTGGCATCCAACGGTGCGCATTCCAATGGCTACTCGCTTGTGCGCAGGATTATTGCCACACACAAAGTCGATCTTTCAATGAGGTTGCATGGCGCAACGCTGTCCGACCTGATCATGGCGCCCACACGCATCTATGTGAAGCCCGTGTTGTCGCTGATGAAACATGTGCCTGTCAAGGGTATGGCACATATCACGGGTGGCGGGTTGCTTGAGAATGTTCCGCGAGTTCTGCCGGAAAATGTAGTCGCCCAGCTTGACGAAAAATCATGGAAGACACCCGTATTATTCGACTGGCTACGCGAAACTGGCAATGTCGCACAGAAGGAGATGTACCGAACCTTTAACTGCGGCATCGGCATGGTATTGATTGTAGACTCTGGCAACAGTGATGCAGCGCTGGATCATTTAAACGCCTGCGGCGAAACGGCCTTTGTTATCGGCACGATCCGTGAACGCAAAGGCGACGAAGCACAAACACAGATCGGCTAACAGCCACTAGACAGCGCATATTTTGCATGCTCATGCAGTCTGGTTACGACACAAGCACATTGTGTTTTGAACGCATCATTAATACTTGAAATATAGCTACGTTTAATATTGCCAGAACGCATGAAGTCCATCGTTATCCTGATATCCGGTCGCGGCAGCAATATGCAAGCCTTGCTGGATGCCAAACTTCCCTGCAGCATCGCTGCGGTAATCTGCAATCGCCCCGACGCAACCGGCCTGGAGATAGCAAAGTCAAGGGGTATAGCAACCATGGTGGTAAATCATCGCGACTTTGCTGACCGCGAGAGTTTTGACACCACACTAGCGCAGGCGATAAATGCTTTGCAACCAGACTTTGTAATCCTCGCAGGTTTTATGCGCATACTTACAGAAGGCTTCGTAAGGCATTTTCACGGCAAACTGGTCAATATTCATCCCTCGCTTCTGCCTGCCTATGGCGGGCTTAATACACATGCACGTGCATTGCATGATGGGGTCAAAATCCACGGCTGCACCGTTCATTTCGTTTCGGCTGACCTTGATCACGGCCCGATCATCATACAGGCCGCCGTACCGGTATTACCCGAAGATTCCGAACAGGCACTTGCTCAGCGCGTCCTGCGCGAAGAGCACCGTATTTATCCGCAAGCAATACGATGGCTTTGCACAGGACAGGTGAAATTGGACGAAGAGAACAAGGTCGTCTTTCTGCGGCGCAAGCAAGTCGGCTTCACCCTATTTTCACCCGGCCTGGAATGAGTGTAATGGCATCGATCAATGCAATAATGGGGAACAATGCAAAATCAAAGCTTGGACGCCTAAGTAAACTTGCAGCGGCGACCTTTCTACTGTCCCAAATGTTTGCTTCTGCGGCTTTCGCTGCCCCGCCAAGCCAGGTACAGATCACCTATGAAGTTCATAAAGGCTTCATGAAAATCGGGGAAATTAATGAAGTCTACAAACGCGAAAATAACCAATACACGTTATCCAGCACGACGCGCGCAGTCGGCTTGCTGGCGATATTGAAGCCCGGCAGGATTCTCATCAGCAGCAGCGGACTGGTAGGCAATAAGGGTTTGCGGCCTTTGCACTTCAGCGACAAGCGCGAGGGTGAAGAACACAGGAATCGCAGTGCGGATTTTGACTGGAGCGCAAAAAAACTCACTTTGACCCACCAGACGCTGAGCGCTGAAGTTCCCCTTCCGGAGGGGACGCAAGATCGCCTGAGCGCGATGTATCAATTCATGTATCTGACCCTTGACGCTGGTACAACACTTGAATTTCCGATGACGAATGGCAGCAAGCTGGATAACTACCGTTATGCAGTCTCTCACAAAACAAAGCTTGCCACCCCGGCAGGCGAGTTTGAGACCCTGTATCTCGACAATCAGCCTGAAAAAGGCGAAAGCAGGACTGAAATATGGCTGGCGACCGAGCACCATAACCTGCCGTGCAAATTAACCATCACCGATGCTGACGGCAGCCAGCTTACCCAGACGCTGAGCAAATTCATCGTCACACCCTGACTGCCGCAGCCTTATCCGGTAACACCCCCTATTTCTGCCAAAGGATCGAACAGCTTTTTTCTGGCTTTTGTTCGTTCCCTTGGCAACCCTGATTACTTCCCGCCACAACATGGCTCTGTCGTTGATTTTCTCGCGACACTTGCAGAGACAAGCAAAGTGCTTCCTTCGTTTGCCATCCGGCAAAGGAAAGCTCACAAATGGTTGTATTTGTCCTCTCATGCCCTTGAGGGCTTAACTGCAATACCCAGCAATCAGACGAGAGGGAAATTATCGCAATACGCACGCCATGACGATGCAGGTTTTAGGACAAAAAAATCCCGCCGTCACGGCGGGATTTAAAATGTTGCCTTGTAACTAAGCTAGTTTGTTTACATCAAATAGCTTTGTGGATATCAAATACTCTCTCTTCTGGTTCAAGCGGTTCGCCTTCCCATACGGTTGGCAACAGCTTCTGAGCCAGGTACAGCACGACAAACGGGGCCGTAAACAATGTAGAGACCGTTACCAGGCTTTCACGACCGTATACTTCGGGGTGGAACGTCACCAGCCCCCTCATGGTCTTGGACAATTCCTGCCCGCCGATCACCACGTTCCAGCGCATCGCCAGCACGCCAATCATCATCGCCAAGCCGCTAACGAAGAGCCAGAAAACCAGTTTTTTGCCTTTCGTGCCATAGAGCATCAGTATCGTCGTAATGATTAGTGCTAATAACGAACCGCCCCATTGCATCGTCATGGGAATATGGATCGGACCTGTAACCAGATCCATCACACCTTCGACGCCCTCACGAGCCTTGTAAAGCATTTGCACCATTTCCAGCGCCTCGATCACCATCACAACAACGACGCCTGTCCACAAAACGTACAGCAGGCCTTCCATTGCACCGGCATCCGTGGGTTTCTTGCGCCACCATGAGGTAACCACATAGATCACAATCAGCAAGCCAACACCCGAGCCTATGGCAGACAACAGGAAAATGATAGGCATCAGGTCGGATGACCACCATTCACGTGTTTTCAGTGACCCGAACAGGAATCCGACATATCCATGCAGGCCGCAAGCACCGGGGATACCAATCATGGCCAGCCTGCGTGCAATGGTATGGTCGGTGTCCAGCGCACGCTGAGACACGTCATCCGAGCCCAGCGTCAGCAGTTTGTAAACTTTCTGCATGACGCCAGTCCTGGTTTTTGACATCTTGACAATATCTGCCCGAAACGAGAACCAGGTCTCCAGTAGCAGCAGGCACACATAAAAGGCCGCCACATATCCGAACGCCGCCATCGCCGAAGTCCAGTGAGGCGTGATCACCGCGTTCAGCGCACGAGTTGGCTGGCCCAAGTGAAACAGCAGCGGGGTCGGCGCGAAAAACATGAAGCATAGTGACGTCAGCAAGGCAAACCTTGAAATCGGTGCAAAACGCTCCATACCAAACACGTGGTGCAGGCTGGATATCACAAACGCACCGGCAACCAGCCCGGTGATATAGGGATAGATTACGATAAGTTCGCTCCAGGGCACTTCAGTTTCATTCGGAAACGTAAAGCCTGTAAACGGGGCTACGTGGTGAAATATGTCGTGTTCCATTTTAAAAAACCTCCTTATCTATCCCTTTATAAAACACATTGGGGTAATTACCCATAGCAGGCTGCAACACGTTTACCCTGTTGTTGCGGATGAACTGGTTGACCGGGCTTTCCGGATCCATACGATCGCCGAAAATCCGGGTGCCCGTCGGACATACTTCAACGCACGCGGGTTGCAAGCCCTTGGTAATGCGGTGATAACACCAGTTGCACTTCTCGGCTGTACCCCTGACCTGGTTGAGGCTGCGAGCACCGTAAGGGCAGGCCTGGACACAATACTGGCAACCGATACAGTATTTCGTATCAATCAGCACCGGTCCGTCCACCGCTTTGTAGGTGGCCCCGGTCGGGCATACCTGAACGCAAGACGGCTTCGTACACTGGTTGCACAGTTTGGCCACAAAGAACACCTTCCCGACCTTCTTGACTTCTTTTCCGTCGTTGTACTGGTTGTCCTTGTAGCGGTTATCGAATTTGAACCGGGTCTCCTTGCTGCCGGGTATGACGTTCTTGATGTCATGCATACTGTCGACAATCGCATGATCCGAGCCTTCCAGATATGCGTATCGCTCGACCCAGGTACGGGTGTGATTCCTGTCCATCTGCACGCTGTTTTCCATCTTGCAAGCCTCTATGCAGCGCAAGCAGCCGATGCAACGTTCGGCGTCTACACCGAACGCCCACTTGTGCTGAGTCCAGTTGTAGTCGGGTATCTTGGGTGGGTTCTTGACCGCTTCTGCATACTGATCCGGTTCCTGCTGGAATGCAGGCCCCACCCCGCCAAGGGGGTTGGCAGCACCGCCACTCGAAGCCAGTGCAGTGCCCGCGCTGGCAAGCGCACCGGCGCAGGCCGCGCCTTTACCCAATAAACCCAAGAAGTCACGGCGCGTCAAATCGCCTGCTTCCTTTTCTGTTTTTGTAATCTGAGTAGTCATTTTTTCCTCGCTAGGTAACTTATTCATTTGCAGCTCACACTGGCGAAGTACGCCGCCAAGTTGTCGACATCGGAGTCACTCAATGTCTTGGCTACACTGGACATTACCGCGTGGTTGCGGCTGCCATCCTTGAACGATTTGAGTGCAATAGCCAGATATGCCGCGTTCTGGCCAGCCAGATTCGGCCATGCCTGCACGGCGCTGATGCCATCTTTGCCCGGTTTGTTGAGTCCACCCGAACCATGGCACGCAGCGCAGCCAGCTGCAGCAGCTTTTGTTTTACCCAGCGCCGCTTTTTCCTTGTCACCGCCGGTCAAGCTGCAGCTGTTCCTGGAAAAATAGGCCGCCACATTCCGCATATCGGCTTCGCTCAATCCTGCAGCCATGGGGCTCATCAGGTCGTTCTTGCGTGCTTCAGCCTTGAATGCCTTAAGCGAGCTGACCAGATAGTCGGCATGCTGACCAGCAAGGTTCGGCCAATCTGGGTTGAGGCTCATTCCGTTATTGCCATGGCACCCTGCGCACATTGCCGCAACAGATCTGCCTGCACCTGCGTCACCGGCTTTTTCTGCAGCTACAGCAATCGGCTTGCCGGTCTTCGGATCTACCGGCGGCCTTGGAATGGAAGCAAACTTGATCGTGGGCGAATGCGGGTTATGACAGTTGGTGCATTGTGCATCGCCGCCATGGCCCTCGACCACGATCTGTGGCACACCGATCCCATCCACAGCACCCCGTAGCGGACGTCCTGGCATCTTCTCATGACAGTTGGCACACAGCAGCCGCATATCTTCCGGATCGCGCATCAGATTCCTGCCCGCTTCATTGGCTGGGTGTCTTTCATGCTTATGGGTGATGGTAGTCACCTGATCTTCAACGGAGAGCTGCATTTGCTCCTTGGACGGATGATTACCTGCAGGACCGTTGTGGCAGACCTCACAACCCGGGCCTGACTTGATAACGGTGCCCACCACCTTGTTATCCTTGTGTGCTTTCAGGTGCATGCCGGACGTCCACTCCTTGTAAATTTCCTTGTGGCACGATTGGCAGGATGCGGAGCCTTGATGCATCGGAAGTTTGGATGCGATCTGCGCTACAGAAGCGCCACGATAGTGGCCGTATTGATAAAACGTATCCTGTCTTGCTAAATATTTTGCGGAAAGAGCAACCACCGCAACTACCGCAACCAGCGTTAATAAACGAACTATGTGCTTATGCATAATCTTCCCTTTGTTTGTTTTCGACTTAACTCAACTGTCCTAGTTTTGACAAACCTAGTTTTGACGAAATGAGACTCTATGTGATGAAAACCGGATGCTTTTTGATATAGGTCAAGTTTTCTGCCAAACCAAAACCTTGGCATACTGAGATACCAAAAAAAACCCTCTGGGGTCCTGCTACACCCCTGCCCACCCAATCCAGCCTGATATATTGTTGTGCTGTCGCGATAATTGTTTCCCAACCGCACACGCAGCAAGACTAAGCCGACATGAGATGTGTTCCAATACTTCTAAAGAACAAATTAAGCCGTATTAAAGAACTAGTTCTTTCGGATAATTTATTTTAATCTGGTTCAGATCCTGCAAAATCAAATCATAAATTCGCTCGCCCCCACAAAAAATGTTGATTTTTGTCATAGTAAACTTGGACTCCACAGCACCAAATGGCCTGACTCTCAATTTCATTGCACCAAAAACTATCGCGAAACGCTTCAAAACCTGGCCACGCCTATAACCTATATACTCACACACCTTCGATTACTCGTTCCTGGCATGCTAATTACTGAATATCGTCTAGAAACCCTCATCCATGTGTTGCGCATCATCCTGCAGCTGGAACATCCTGCCGACACCACACTTCGCTATTACTTCAAGAGCGAGCACCTGGGTTCCAGGGACCGCGAACTTGTTGCCGAGACCGTATTTGGCATCTTGCGTCATCGCCTGCTGCTTGAGCACGCGTGCGCAGAAAATCCCACCCCTCGCCGGATGGCACTCGCCCACCTGATCAGGTTTGGGGGATACAACCTGCGTGAACTAGAGCCCGTGCTGAAGCGCGATGAAAAAGAGTGGCTCGCCACCGTGAAGGGTGTTAAAGCTGATGAATTGCCCTTGCCAGTGCAGGCAGAGCTGCCTGAATGGCTAATTGAAAAGTTGCGCACAACCTGCACCGATAACGACATTCTTGCCATTGGAATGTCGATGCAGCAAGCCGCCCCGCTGGATATCCGAGTCAACACGCTGCTCGCCAGACGCGATGACATATTGCAGTTGCTTCGCGAAAAAAATATCGAAGCCAACGCCACACCCTACTCTCCCGTCGGCATCCGCCTCAGGGAAAAAATCCCGCTCAACCGCGACGCGCTATTCACCGAAGGCAAGATTGAAGTCCAGGACGAAGGCAGTCAGTTGCTCGGCTTCCTGCTCGCGCCAAAGCGCAACGACATGGTGGTAGATTTCTGCGCCGGTGCTGGCGGCAAGACTCTGATGCTGTCAGCACTGATGAATTCACAGGGGCGCCTGTATGCGATGGACACATCCGAAAAGCGCCTCGCCAATCTCAAACCGCGCCTGAAACGCTCCGGCGCGAGCAACATCCAGCCGATGCTGATAGCACATGAAAACGACCTCAAGGTGAAACGCCTGACAGGCAAGATCGACCGTGTGCTGGTGGACGTCCCTTGCAGTGGACTCGGTACGCTACGCCGCAGCCCCGACCTGAAATTCCGCCAATCGCCCGGCAGCATCGAGGAATTTACCCGGAAGCAGGCCGCTATCCTCGCCTCCGCCAGCCGCCTGCTGAAGAAAGGCGGTCGCATGGTGTACTCAACCTGCAGCTTTCTGCAGGAAGAAAATCAGGATGTCGTGCAGGCTTTCCTTGGCGCCCACCCCGATTTTGTGCTGCGCCCGGCCAGTGAAGTATTGAGACAACAAAAGATCGCGCTGGATACCGGTGATTATCTGGAGTTGCGCCCGCACCTGCATGGTACGGATGCTTTTTTTGCGGCGGTGCTGGAGCGGGTTAATACATAGCGGCGTGAAATCAAAGAGTCCTGCGCTATGCTTTCCCGTCAGGGCATGATCTCGACATATTCGTAGACTTCGCAATCGCGCAGGGTCTTGCGCGCGTCCAGCGACGCTTTCGCGTACCAGGCCTGCGGGTCATGGCGGTCAATCTCCCTTCCCAGAAATCTCACCAGCTCGCAGATCGGCTCGACAACATTTTCGCGGTACCGCTTGTCGCCTTTTACATAAGCAAGGTACAGGTTTTTCATGCAATTGCCCCGGCACCACGGCTGCGCCTCGCACTTGTCGCACGGCATGTTCGGATGCGGCTGGAGCGGGCTTGGTTTGAGCCAGTTTTCAATCAGATTGCCCTGCAACATTTCCGGAACATACATCATATCCGGGCACGGAAAAATTTTGCCATCGGGCATCACGTTGAGAATATGGGTAGATACCCGGCATTGGGTCTTGCCATGATAGAGTTCGGTTGCACGCGTCGGCAGCACCTTGTTGCGCACGACCCCCATGATCGGGATGACCGGGTACAGCATTTCGCTGGAAAAAAACCTGTCCACCAGTTGGGTGATGACGGCTTTTTTCTTCTCCATCGCTGCGGGGGAATAAGTACCCTCGCCGGCAACAAACTGAAAATACACATAGTCGAAAGTATTCGCAAGCTCGTCCAGTTCCTCGAACGACGTATCTTCGCTGCTCCAGGTCACGCGCGCGGTAAAGGTCCCTGCCATCCGGTCGCGAACAGCCCGAGTGTTCTTGACCACCTGCCGGTACACGCCGCGGCCGCGGAAACCGTCGGTGATTTCCTCGCCACCATCGATCGACAGCAGGATATTGGAAAGATTTGACAGCACGCTGTCCGGCAAACCGTCCAGCAACGTCCCGTTGGTCTGAAGCTGGAAGCGGAAAGCCGGATAACGCTCCATGATCTCCCTGATGAAATCCAGGTTCAGCGTCGGCTCGCCGCCGTAAAAAGTGACATAAACCTCGTGTCCTGAAAGGTGCTTGTCGATGAAGGCGCCAAGCTCATCAAGGCTATAGGAAACCTTGTCCTGTGAGCCCACCACATCTCCCACGCCGAGCGAGCAATAGGTGCATTTCAGATTGCACTTCAGCGTGGTGAGTAGTTGCAGTTCGACACGCCCCCCCACGATGGGTGAATTACTCACCTCATTCCCGGCTCTCTCCTGCGTCTCCGGAGAAACATAAATTTTTTGATTGGACAAAGCTACGTTTTGCATCTCTTCAGGAATTTTTTGATCCGTGGAAAAGTTACGATATCCTGCAAGTGTATCCATGGTGTTTCACAACAGGCCATTCACAATATTGGTTTCATTGTGCGCATCGAAAACATGGGCTGATTATCCAACGATTTTCCGGTGGATTCAACCGCACTCAAAGCAATGAATTCCCGCAAAGGCAGGAGGGCAGATTAGATTGCCACCCTGGAGGAGCGTAAATCTACGGCCCGTTCCCCTTGCCATCCCTGTCGTCAAAGGAGCAACTGTTTTCCTGAATATGTCCTTTGTAATGCTCCTCGAATGAACGGCATATGTCCGGTTTGAAAAGCCATTGATGATCAGGTGTGGTAAACAGCTTTGCATCTATCGGTCGCTCGCTCTCTTCGTACACCTCCATGATCTGCACTTCTCCTGGCTTGATGCCTTTCTGGTGCAAATATTCAACAAGGCCGCAGATCGTGTCCGAGAAATAAGAATTGTATTCAGCACTTCCCTCGATAATGGGAACTCTGGCTTCATAGGTATAAGGGATACTCTTGTCATATTTCGATTTTGGGCCCAGTATCTTCTCAAACAAACTCATAATCACCTCCAGCAATCTCTGGCTTAGCTGCACAAATTATTTGTTCATTACGCATGCCCAGCCTGAAACAGAATGTTTCATTGAACAATCAGCATACCGATGGTTGGATCAATAATCAACGTTGCCGCATTTCCCCGCATCGCGGGAAGCATTTAAGCCCATCGGCAGTAGCATATTGCCAGCCAGAAGACACTTACCAGCCTCCTGTATAAAAGTTACAATCCTGAGCAATATTTTTATGCATGCAGGATGACACAACCTGAACTAGCTGAAATCTAACCGCTAATGAGCCTATTGTCATGACCACTGTTCGCGCCGCCCTGCTTGTATTGTTGAGCTGTACCACCGTTGCGGCATGTAATACCACCGGCAACATTGATGGCCCGGCTTCCAGGCCAGCGTGGATCGACAACCCCGGCAATGGCGTCTCCGCCTCCGCAGGAATCCATATCCGCGGCAGGATCGCGCAAGAAGAACTGGCCATTCACCGCGCCCGCGAAGAGTACGCAAAGCGCTTCGGGGTAAAAATCGATTCATTCCAGACGATGTCAACCACTGTGGCCGGCGGCCGCTCCAACACCGTGGGCACACAGGTGTCACGTGAGGAACTCAAGCAAGTCGAGGTCAAGGCCGAAGTCAAAGCCAAATGGCGTGACCCGAAAACCGATGTGTTATGGATTTGGCTGGTGCCGAGCGCACCATGAGAGGAATTGAATGAGACTCGTTAGCGCATATACACCTTTGTTGCCCGTTGCAGTTGTTGTTTGTTCCATTTTAGCAACCCTTGCACCGGCTGCCTTTGCCGCCAGTGATAGCTTTGAAGCCTATCGCCTGCAGCAACGACAAGGCGCGCAGAAGATCCTCTCGGAGTTTCACGAATACAAAGAAAGCCAGGATCGCGAATTTTCGGACTTTCTGAAGGCCCAGTGGCGCGAATTCGATACTTTCCAGGGAAAAGTACGCATTAAAGAGCCCAAGCCCAGACACCCCCCCGTCGTCATCCCTCCCGTGCAGAAGCCTCCACCTGAAATTCCCGCTCCCGAAAAGACTCCCGGCAGTCGTGGCGAGCCTTCGCCCGAAAGGCCGGTTCATGCCCCGGCTGTCGCGCCGGCTGTTGTTGAGCCCAGAATTGAACCTCCACCACCTCCGCCACAGCCAAAACCGTTGCTCGTTTCCGGGGATACGCTGCAACTTTCATTTTATGGCAACACAATAAGCTTCCAATACGACCCTGGGTGGAAGGAGTACCGTTTACCAAGAGGAGGCGACAAGCCGGCAGCGATGAGTGCCTTCTGGACGATGATGAGCGGAAGCAAATATGAACCGGCAATCGAGTCTGTCGATTCGGCGCGCCGTGAACTGAAGCTGGATGACTGGGGCCACGTCACCCTCTGGCGCGATGCTGTCCAGGCGATTCAGCCGGGGCGCATTGCAGAGCAGAATCTGCTGCTCTGGTATTTCCTCATCAAATCGGGCTATGACGTACGACTGGGTTATGCAGGATCCGACATACATCTTTTTGTTGCCATCAAGCAGCAGGTGTTTTCGACAAAATTCACCCGCGTGGGCGCACAAACCTACTATGCGGCACTTGCCCCAGACCGCGGCGACAGCATCGGATCTTTTTATACTTACGAAGCCAGTTATCCTGTCAGGCTTAAACCGCTTGAACTGGCAAATGCCTCAACCGGTTTTACCAAACCGGTATCAGCTCAGCGCTCGCTGACTTTCACGTACCGGGGAAAAACCATCAATTTGAACGCCCCCTATGACCGCCGCCTTGTCCAATACCTAGGCTCTTTCCCGCAATCCGAATTTGAAGTCTATTACGATACTGACAGCAGCCAGTTGTTGCGCCAGGCGTTGCTCGGTGAATTGAAGAAACACATTGCGACAATGAGCGAAGAGGATGCTGTTAATTTCCTGCTTGCCTTTGTTCAGAATGCCTTCGCCTATAAAACTGATAAAGAGCAATTCGGTTACGAAAAATATTTTTTTGTCGAAGAGTCTTTTTTCTTTCCCTATTCAGACTGTGAAGACCGATCGGTATTGTTTGCCTGGCTGGTGCATGAACTGGTCGGAAATAAAATGATCGGCTTGGTTTATCCGGGGCATATGACGACCGGTGTAGCGCTCAAGCAAGCGAAGCCGGGATACTCCACCGTGATGCATAATGGCACTCGCTTCGTCATTGCGGACCCGACCTATATCGGCGCGTCGGTTGGCATGGCGATGCCGTCTTATGCAAAATTGAAACCGAAGCGCATCGTGGAAATACCGCAGCCAGGCAGCTAAAACTCCAGCGGATCGACATCCAGCGACCAACGCAACTTCTGCGCAGGCAAGGCATTTACCAGCGGATACCATGCGCGCAAAAATTGCTGAAGGCTATTGCGTTTCCCCCCCTGGATCAGCAATTGCGCACGGATATGATTGGCACGCCGCGGCAACGCAGCTGGCACCACGCCGAGTATTTCCACCGGATGCTGCAACGCCACACCTGCCTCACGTGCGTCTTTCAGGAAACGGTACACATCGGTGCCCACTTTACCCTCGGCACGCAACATCGCCTGATACATGAACGGCGGGAACCCGGCCAGACGCCGCTCGGCAAGCTGCTCCTCCGCCCACCCTTCGAAATCATGCGATCGCAAAGCACGAAACAGGGGGTGATCGGGGAAAGCAGTCTGAATGATCACGTCTCCCGGCTTGTCCGCCCGTCCGGCGCGGCCCGCCACCTGTACCAGTTGCGCAAACAGTTTTTCCGGGGCGCGAAAATCACTGCTATACAGCGCGCTGTCGGGGTTGAGCACACCCACCAGCGTCAGCGCGGGAAAATCGTGCCCTTTGGCGAGTATTTGCGTACCGACCAGGATGTCTACTTCATTCGCATGGATCTGTTCGCGCATCATTTGCCATGCCCGTTTGCTGCGTGTACTGTCGCGGTCCACACGCAAGACCCGCGCATCAGGAAAACGCTCCTGCAGCACGCTTTCCACGCGCTGTGTGCCGCTGCCGACCGGGATCAAGCCTGCATCACCGCAATCCGGACAGGCCTGAGGCATGCGCACCTGATAACCGCAATGATGGCATCGCAAACGCTGCTCGCCCAGGTGCAACACCATTTTGCCCGCACAATGCCTGCAACCTGACAGCCAGCCGCAACTGGCACACATCAGCACCGGCGCATAACCCCGCCGGTTGATGAAAAGCAGGCTTTGTTCGCGTCGTGCGATACGTTGCCCGATCTCATGCAGCAGGGTCTCGCTGAGGCCTTGATGCATCACGGTCTGGCCGGTATTGACGCAACGAACCGCTGGAAGGCGCGCCTCGACAAGTGCACGCCCGGTCAGCCTGAGCATCCGGTAACGACCGCTTTTAGCATTGTGATAACTCTCGAGAGAGGGTGTCGCCGAGCCCAGCACGATCGGCACACCGCGCTGGCTGGCGCGGAATATCGCCACATCACGAGCCGAATAGCGTAAGCCGTCCTGCTGCTTGAACGAGCTGTCATGCTCCTCGTCCACGATGATCAACCCCAACCCGGGCATTTCTGCAAACACGGACAGGCGTGTGCCCAGCACGATCTGTGCAGCGCCTGACCGGGCATGCTGCCAGTTATACAATCGCTCGCCTTCACTGAGCCCGCTGTGCAGGCTGACAAGTTCGACATCCCTGAAGCGGCTGCGGAAGTAGCTTTCAAGTTGCGGTGTGAGATTGATCTCCGGCACCAGCAGTAGCACTTGCCCCCCGCGCCGCAACACCTGATGCATCAGTTGCACATACACCTCGGTCTTGCCGCTGCCGGTGATGCCGTACAACAGGAA
>Ga0224495_10001003_pt1 | contig 20853 bp, 18 predicted proteins | sample SF_Jul11_sed_USG_FD_168128 | JGI IMG/M metagenome (GOLD analysis project Ga0224495, IMG submission 168128) | Sediment microbial communities from San Francisco Bay, California, United States - SF_Jul11_sed_USGS_4_1 | ecosystem: Environmental > Aquatic > Marine > Sediment | place: USA: California...
CATTAGAAGAAGCTTGTGAGGATCTAATTGGTGATTCGTTTAACGTCGCCTGACATGCGATTCGAGGCAACTGAAGGGTGCAGTGTGGATTCGAAATTTTAGAGTCCATTATAATTATTTAAGATTTTGAAGTTTAGTACCTGCAACCTTCAGCGCCTTGAACCAAAGGATATTCATATAGAAGCAGATTAATGCTAAATTGTTAGGAAGAGTGAAGTGCATTTATAGCTTCCGGGGTGGCCTCTCGGATTTTCAAACTTCTCTGTTACCAAATGGGTATAGTAATTAGATTGTTTGTGGTGCAACCCTGTTGATGTTACTATGAATTGAAGAAAATTTCTGTTAGTTGATAACTGAAAATGTAAATTATAGGATACTCTTGGAGTTTCAGATCGATAGAAAAAACTTTCCTTCGATGTGTTAATTATGTATAAAGGGATAAGATTTATCAAGTTTTCTTTGATACTCCTGGTGGGGATATTTTTCAGTCAAACATCTATTTCACAAGATACCTCAGCCCTCTCAGGCACTGAGATATCAGAGGTTTATAACCAGTTAAAAGCACTCGAACTGGACCCTGCTAAAATAGCCAGAGTCGAAAATCTTGTTTTGAAAAAAAATGTAGCCACCTTCCATTTAAAAAAAGGTGAAATCTATCTTGCCAAACCTGTTTCAGGAAAGATAACCGGTGCAGTCTTTGTGGGTGAAGGGTTTTTTGAGTTTTCTCCAGCCAATGATATTGAGAAATATCAACTCGAGAAATTCACCACTTCCTCAAGCCTGAAAGAGGAATTTGATAAGCTTTATCTCAGGTTTTCTGATTCAACGGATAAGGAGCTTTTGGCTCTGAGCTTTGAGGAAGGTAATATTCCGGGTGAGGCCAGGGATGTTTTAAATTCGGGCAGGAAAAGAGTCAAAGAAAATCTTCATTTTAATACTGACCTTATTTTCAATCTTGATTTGCGGATCTTATCGGATATGGTGGGAGAAGAAAGAAAAGGGATGTTCTGGGCCGAGATCTCATTAGAATCGGGCAAAAGGATTTTCTTTTTGTATGACCCGAAAGATTTTGAGGAGATAAAATTGATGCAGGAGTTCGCAACCGGCATATCCCCTGCTTTGCCCAAAGGTATTGATCTGGTTTGTTCTTTTGAAAATGAGGTTAATAATAAAGAGGACAAAGATGAGATAAAAATCAACCATTACAGAATGGATACGGGGATCACCTCTTCGGGAAACCTCAGCTCTGCCTGCGAAGTCGATTTATCTTTTATTAAAAGCGGATTAAGAATAATAACTTTTGATATGGCTGAGAAGCTTGAAGTCAGCCAGGTAAAGGATGAATCTGGCAAAGAGCTATCATTCGTCCAGGAAAAAGGTTTTACAGAAGTAGGGGTGATCCTGGAAAATCTTTCAATTGAGAATCAAACAGCGAAACTAACTTTCACCTATTCCGGTGATGTGATGAATAAAAATATCTACGGAGATTATTATATGGAATCCTCCAGTTTCTGGTATCCGCAGTATGGTTATAACAGAAGGGCAACTTTTGACCTAACCTTCAGAACACCAAAGGGTTTCGGGTTCATCTCCATAGGGGAGAAGGTAGTCGAAAAAAAGGAAAAGGATTTTCTGCTGACAAGATGGGTCGAAGATAAGCCCGTGGCTATAGCCTCTTTTAATATGGGAAGCTTTGAGGTTATGGATTTTAAGAATGAGGGGCTTCCGGATGTCTCGGTCTATCATGTTGCGGAAAGTCATCGCCAGTTCACTTCCGATTATAACCGTCTCTCAGTAATTTTCCCGGAGATGGACCTTATGGCTCAGGATAAACATATCAAAGAGAACATAGGTGCGGATGTGATTAACAGTCTTAATTTCTTCCAGAACGTTTTTGGTAAATGCCCTTTTAAAAAGATTTCCGTTACTGAAATCCCTACTGCTTATGGTCAGGGTTTTCCAGGGCTTTTACACCTTTCCTGGGTGACTTTCCAGAACGAGGTCAAGGGCGCCACCGAGTATTTCAGGGCACACGAGGTATCTCACCAGTGGTGGGGGCATATCGTGGGCTGGAAAGACTATCATGACCAGTGGTTGAGCGAAGGACTGTCGACTTATTCCGGAGCCTGGTATACCCAGATGTATTTTAAAGATAACAAAACATTTTTTAATATAATCGAACACTGGAAGAATAATATTCTGGGCAAGGGAGATTTTAATACCAAAGGCACAAAAGCTGGTCCTCTCTGGCTGGGATACAGGCTTGATTCCTCTAAGTCGCTGGATTATCATATCCTGGTTTATCAAAAAGGAGCTTATGTCATCCATATGCTCAGAAATATGATGATGGATTTCAAGACGATGAGCGATGATAAATTTACCCGGATGATGCAGGATTTCGTTCAGACATATAATTTTAAAGAAGCATCAACCGAGGATTTTAAGAGGATTGTGGACAAGCACTTCGGTGAGGATATGGGCTGGTTTTTCGATCAGTGGGTCTATGGCATCGAAATCCCTACTTATGTTGTCTCCTGGGAAAAAGAGCAGACCGAGGACGGGAAATTTATCGTGAATCTTAAGGTTAAACAGGAGAATGTCGCAGGGGGTTTTAAAATGGTGGTACCGGTGGTATTGAATTTCGGGGAGGACAGGTATTCTATTTATAAGGTGTTAGTAGATAAACCGCTTACCGAGATCAAATTACCCAAAGTGCCTCTATCTCCCAAGGGGATAGTTTTCAATCCCTTTAATTCGGTGCTCTGTGAGGTTAAGTATAAATAAGTCCAGAAATCCTCTTGACTTATATCGTATAACTTCTAATTTATTTAACTTGTTAACCATGTTTCACGTGAAACAATGATCGAATACCAGGAAAAATTTGAAGTTATAGTAATAGGTGCCGGTCATGCAGGATGTGAAGCGGCTTTGGCTTCTGCCCGGATGGGTTGCAGGACTCTCCTTCTGACCATTAACAAAGAAACCGTTGCACAGATGTCCTGTAACCCGGCTATTGGTGGACTTGCCAAGGGACATCTGGTCAGGGAGATTGATGCTTTAGGCGGAGAGATGGGTTATGTAACTGATAAAACCTATATACAGTTTAAGACGCTGAACAGAAAAAAAGGACCAGCAGTCTGGTCCTCGAGAGCCCAGTGCGACAGGGTCAGATACAAAATGGCAATGAGGAACTCAATTGAAACACAGCCCGGTCTCTATATAAAGCAGGGGAATGTGGAAGAGATTCTAATTGAAAACAAAAAAGTCAAAGGAGTTTTAACTTCTACTGATACCATTTATTATGCAGATACGGTTATTCTGACTGCAGGGACTTTTCTTAATGGATTAATACATATTGGCCTGGTTAATTTCCCGGCTGGAAGAGCAGGCGAGTTCCCGGCCCTGAAACTTTCTGACAGGCTAAAAGAGTTGGGCTTCAAAGTTGGCAGGCTTAAAACCGGAACACCTCCGAGATTGGATGGTAAAAGCATAGATTTCTCTAAAACAATACCACAGCCAGGGGAAAAATTAATTAAACCATTTTCTTTAAGAACAAAAAATATAGACGAGAGAGGCCAACTTTGTTATTTAACTCATACAAACCAGACAACTCATAAAATAATATTAGAAAATCTGGATCGTTCTCCTCTTTACAGAGGTGTTATCAAAGGTATTGGTCCAAGATATTGTCCTTCAATAGAGGATAAAGTTGTAAGGTTCAAGGATAAGACCAGGCATCAGCTCTTTCTGGAACCAGAAGGGGATAATACTACAGAATATTATGTTAATGGTTTTGCAACCTCTTTACCTGAAGATGTTCAGCTTAAAGCCCTTAGAACAGTTCCAGGTTTGGAAAATGTGGAGATGGTTCGCCCAGGATATGCCGTAGAGTATGATTACTTTCCCCCCACTCAGCTTAAACCAACTTTAGAGACAAAGTTAGTCGATAACCTTTACTTTGCCGGGCAGGTAAATGGAACCTCAGGCTATGAAGAAGCAGCTGCCCAGGGTATTATGGCTGGAATAAACGCGGTTTTAAAATTAAGAGACAAAAACTCATTTATTCTGGATAGGAGTGAAGCTTATATAGGTGTGCTGATAGATGACCTGGTTACTAAAGGTACCCGGGAACCTTACCGGATGTTTACCTCCAGAGCAGAACACAGATTAGTTTTAAGAGAGGACAATGCAGATGAAAGATTAACAAAATATGGTTACAAATATGGACTAATCTCAGATGAGTCTTACAAGGAATTAACCAAAAGGAAAGATAAAGTTAGACAGGAGAAAGAAAGGCTGGGAAAAATATTTGTTCCCTTGAACCAGTTTGATAACTTCATTGACGAGAAGATAAACGGGAAAAAGGTTTCCTTGGCTTATGCTCTAAAAATACCCGAGATAACTTACCAGGATATTGTAAAAATCAAACAGGTGCCAGATGAGCTTCCCGAGATAATAAGGGAAAAGGTAGAGATAGAAATCAAATACGAAGGATATATTAAAAGGGAACTGAAGGAGATAGAAAAATTTAGTAAATTAGAGAAAATGGTTATTCCCGGGGAGTTTGATTATTCCAATCTCATAGGATTCAAGAAGGAAGCAAAGGAAAAACTTATGGAGATAAAGCCCAGATCAATAGGTCAGGCTTCAAGGATTTCAGGTGTTTCACCCGGGGATATTGCAGTATTAATGGTTTATCTGAAACAGCATCTCTCAAAGAATATTACATCCTCAAGTAAAACAAAAGCTTAGAAAGGATGTTTCACGTGAAAACAAAAGGAATTATTTCTGAAAAAGAGTTTAAAAAGCTGGTAAAAACCCACCTTGATATTACCCTCTCTTTAAGATCTCAAAAAAAATTCATGCTGTATCTGAATGAACTCAGGTCCTGGAATAGAAGAATTAACCTTATCTCCAGGAAAAAAGATAAACCCGGAGACATCTATTGTCACTTTGTAGACTCGCTATTGGCTTTAAAGGCATTTCAGATTCCTGAATTCTCCAGGATACTGGATTTAGGCTCAGGCTCAGGATTTCCGGCAATTCCCTTGAAGATTATAAGAGGGGACCTTGATATTACCATGATCGAATCTATCAGGAAAAAAGTTTTATTTTTGAAAAAAATGATTGAGTTATTAAAATTTGAGGGAATGGCCATATATCAAAAAAGGCTCGAGGAGCTGCAACATCTTTCGGAGTTTAACGGGCGATTCGATTTTGTCACAGCCAAAGCTTTTGGAAAACTGAAAGAGACAATATATATTTCCCTTCCTTTTCTTAAGAATAACGGGATTCTCATAGCCTATAAGGGAATCTCGTTCAAATCTGAAATCATTGAATTACTGCAGGAGAAAGAGAAAATGAATTTGCAAATCAAAGACATAAAATTTTTTGAGATAGCAGAAGCGGGTTTAAAGAGATTTTTAGTGCTTATTCAAAAAACATCTTGATTTTTTCTATTTTCTCTTTTATAAATACAGGAACCATAAGGAGTTGATTTTAAGAAAAAAGGACTTTAATAATGGGGAAGGTAATATCCATCGCTAATCAAAAAGGGGGTGTAGGTAAAACCACAACTACTGTTAACTTATCTGCCTGCCTGGCAATGGCAGAAAGAAAGGTTCTTCTAATAGATATTGACCCTCAAGCTAATTCAACATCCGGTCTGGGAATAGACAAAAACAATCTGGAGAAAACAATATACGAGGCCTTGATCGATGAGATTCCTATTAAGGAGGTAATCCTTCCAACGGAGATTCCTTTTATGGAGATTGCACCTTCTTCTTTAAGGCTGGTTGGCTCTGAGGTTGAATTGGTGAACTTAAATAACAGGGAGAAAAAATTATCTTCAGCTTTAGACCCGGTTAGAGATGAATACGATTTTATACTCATAGATACTCCACCCTCTCTGGGACTTTTGACAATTAATACTTTGACAGCTTCAGATTCTGTGTTGATACCGATTCAATGTGAGTATTATGGTTTAGAAGGTCTGGGTCAGCTTTTAAATACGATTAGCCTGGTACAGAAAAGCTTAAATCCCAGACTGGAGATTGAAGGGGTCTTATTGACTATGTATGATGTCAGGTTAAACCTGTCTAAACAGGTAGCAGAGGAAGCCAGGAAGTTTTTCGGTTCGAAAGTATATCAAACCGTTGTTCATAGAAATGTGAGGATTTCAGAGTCCCCCAGTTTTGGAAAACCGATAATTCTTTACGATATTTCCTCAACCGGGGCAGAAAACTATATTAACTTAGCCAAGGAGATCTTAGACCATGAAAAAAGTAGCATTAGGTAAGGGGATTAACGCCTTAATACCACAGGCAATGCAGTATGAAAATAGAGTAAAAAAAGAGGTGTTAGAATTAGAAATAGAGAAGATCAGAGAGAACCCCTTACAACCGAGGGGTAGTTTCAACCAGGAGAAACTAACTGAATTAGCCAATTCGATTAAAGAAAAAGGGATACTTCAACCGGTTATTGTAAGAAAAGTTCAAGAAGGATACGAAATTGTAGCTGGCGAAAGAAGATTAATTGCAGCAAAAAAGCTTGGTTTGTCATTGATTCCAGCCATTTTGGCAGAAAATCTGTCAAATGAGGGGTCATTAGAATTGTCAATAATTGAAAATATTCAAAGAGAAGACCTTAACCCTATTGATGAAGCTAAAGGATATAAGAGGCTTTTGGAAGAGTTTGGATTATCTCAAGAGGATATATCCAGGAAGGTTGGGAAAGACCGCAGCACTATTTCTAATGTACTGAGGTTACTTAACTTACCAGAGGAAATTAAGGAAAAAATAATTTCAGGGGAACTTACAGAAGGTCATGCCAGAGCACTATTAAGTTTGACTTCTGAAGACCAGAGAATTTTGCTATCTAAGGAAATAATTGATAAGGGCTTATCAGTGAGGGAAACAGAAGATAAGGTTTATGGTAGAAAGAGAGTGCACGGAAGGAGACTGAAAAGAATTTACCCTCAACTTCAGCTGATTGAAGATAGATTAAAAGAGTATTTTGGAACCTCAGTAAAATTAGTAAAAGGAAAAAAGAGAGGGAAAATCCTGATAGAGTTTTATTCGGAGGAAGATTTGAACAGGATATTAGATCTACTCAGGATTAGTTTATAAATAATAAGGCAGCAGATATATTTATATAGATAGAGTAAATAGGATTTTTTTAAATGTGGATAAGATAACATGGGTTGTGGATAAGATGTTAAGTTATTATCCATTAAAGAAATATCATAAATTATCGCAGGGTTATAGAAATACTTGTCAACATAATTGAAAGTAAATGTTGATATATTATATGATTAAATACAAAATAAGAGATTTTAGTTTAAATCATTCTTGAAAGTTGAAGGGGGTTTTATGCTTGAAAATAAAACTGCTATTTCCGGTATAATTTTTCTTGGACTTGGCTTGTTTTTGTTTTTGTTCTCCTGTTCTGGCTTTTAAAAAAAGCACATCTGGTTAAAGATGAAAAGGGGAAAAAAGGTTATGGTGGTTTAATCAGAGGTATTGTCTTTTTTTCATCACTCCTCTTTATATTTTTAGCCTGGATTTTTTTTATGATGCAAGATCATCTTCGATCCTTTTCCGAATTGATCCAGCAGGGAGAAGCTTTATCTATAAAAAAACTTGTCGGGGAAATCAGTTCAGAGCTCAGGGATGATTCATTATCAGTTTTAATATTCCATACCAAGGGAAGTGAAGGGAAAATCTTTAAGGAGGAATTCGAAATTTCAGGGGCAAAGGAGTTCAGACTGGAAGCTGAAGCCCTATACTGGAAAAAGTGGCTGAATTACTTTGGCTTAGTGGATGGATACAAGCTTACCTTACTGGAAGCATATTTTCCTGATTCGCTCAAAGAAAAGATAAAAACCTTTGAGCTTTCCGGAGGTCCTACGGAGATCTGGAAGAAGATTTATGACTGGAAAAGATTTCTCTTTATGGTCAAACCTAAAAAGCTTGAATCGAACAACTTTACTTTTATCTCAGGGGAGACAAAGAAAATATATTTAGATGATAAGAAGTTAGTGGTGGAGTAAAATCCAGTCATTGAGACCCACCTCTGGCGGGTGAAGCAATCTGTTCACCAACATCTGGGGATTGCTTCGTCGTTCCCGTAAGGGACTCCTTGCAATGACTGAAAGGAAGTTTTAATGCTAATTTATCTGGTAATCTTAGTTCTCTTGATATTTGTTGTTCTTTTCCGCGAATATTTTTTCTCATTCCTCACCTTTATTTCACTCAGATTAGAAGGCAAAGAGCCAGATTTTTATATTCTTAATTCTTTGAGGGATGATTTGGCCCACTCTAGCTAATCGTTAATCTCCTGACCAGTAACTCAGATTTTATAAACTCGCTCGTAGGAATCTCATTTTCTTCGTTGGTGAGGACATCAACGAAGAGCTTCGCATCGTCTTCTGTTTCCTTTTCCAGTTCAAGAATTAAGTTGACTTATCTTTTTTGCGTATTAATATAAACAGTCGAGAGAATGCATAAAATCTGGAGGTTTGATGCCTGAGAATAAGTCCAATAGCGGATCAGCAGGACCACAACAAGAAGATATTATTGCAGTTGAAAAGTTAAGAGAAGCCAGGGAGAGGATTGAGAAAGAGATAAGGAAAGTTATTATTGGTCAGGAAAAAGTAATAGAAGAGCTTTTGATTGCACTTCTGTCCAATGGGCACTGCCTTTTAATAGGTGTTCCGGGATTAGCCAAAACCCTCTTGATCAGCACCATCTCGAGGATTCTGGATTTGAAATTCAGCCGCATCCAGTTTACCCCGGACCTTATGCCCTCTGATATAACCGGAACGGATATAATTCAGGAGAATATAACTACCGGGGATAGGAGTTTTAAATTCATCCAGGGACCGATTTTCGCTAATATCATCCTGGCAGACGAGATTAACAGAACCCCACCCAAGACCCAGTCAGCCTTACTGCAAGCCATGCAGGAGCACGAGGTTACAGCTGGAGGTGAAACCTATAAGCTCGCTGAGCCATTCTTTGTTCTGGCTACCCAGAATCCGATAGAGCAGGAAGGTACCTACCCCTTGCCGGAGGCTCAGTTAGACCGGTTTATGTTTAATATTTATATTGACTACCCTTCAAAAGAGGAAGAAAATCTTATAGTGAAAACCACCACCTCGGCTTATTTCAGGGATTTAGAAAAATTGATGGGAGCAGAAGAGATAATAAGGCTTCAGAAACTTGCACGAAAAGTACCGGTATCAGACCATGTGATAGACTACGCAGTAAAACTTGCCAGATATACCAGACCAAAGTCAATGGATCCGCATACGATAGATAAATCTCTGGAGTATGTAAAAAACTGGATTACATGGGGAGCAGGTCCCAGGGCTTCTCAGTATATGATCCTGGGTGCCAAGACCAAAGCCATCCTGGAGGGAAGATTCACCCCTTCCTGCGAAGATGTCCGGGCAGTTGCACTGCCGGTTCTGCGACACCGCATCGTCACCAGTTTCAATGCAGAAGCAGACGGTGTGGGGACTTTTGAGATCATTCAGAGACTTTTAGAAGATATTAAAGAATCAGATTAAAAGTTCTTGGGTATCCCGCTTTTGGCGGGGTTAATAAAAAGATATAGATGTAGGCGATATGCTTCCACATCATCTCAAGGAGGGAAGTTTGAGAAAATTATTATTAATGGTCTTCTTTTTAGAATTGTTTCTATTACCAGAGTTTTGTTTTGCCCGGGTGTTCGAACTAAAACCGATTTCTAATAATATCACGCTTTTCCAGAATACCTATGATGATTGGAAAGGTGCCGGGCAAACTTTACAGGTTGTATTGATAAACAGCTTCAAACTCGGCACCTGGTTTACCTTAGAGATAACTGGCGATATTGATCGCAGTTTGCAGGAGAAAAAAAAGACCTGTCATTATTTTGAGTTTGGATTACTTAAAGATATTGCCCCTAAGTTCAGCCTGAATTATCAGAGGATAATCGGCACCTATATGGACAAGCCAGTTAACCAATTCGGCGTCAGGTTTTCATTTTGAATTTTTAGCAAGTAGCTTGTAGCAAGGAGCAGATAAGCAGGTAAAACAGGCATCTTGCTTGTTCGAATGCCCAGACAAGATGTCTGTGAGCCACCAAATAGTTAGAAAACATAGCGGAGGTCAGAAGACCTCCAGTATCCAGATGGATACACTCTAAATTAGGTTATATGCAAGATTATCACAGGTTTTTAAAGCCGGAGGTTATATCCAAGCTTGCGGGGATTGAAATCAAGGCACGTTTAGTGGTTGAGGGATTTATTGCAGGACTGCACCGTAGTCCCTATCACGGTTTTTCGGTGGAGTTTGCTGAATACCGTCAGTATATGCCCGGTGACCCTTTAAGAAATATAGACTGGAAAGTCTATGGCAAAACAGACAGGTATTTTGTGAAGGAATTTGAGGAAGAGACAAACTTAAAAGCCTATCTTTTGTTAGATATCTCCGGTTCCATGGGATATTCTTCCAACGGCGTCAACAAATTAGAATACAGCTCCTACCTCTGTGCAGCTTTGTCCTACCTGATGCTAAAACAAAGGGATTCTGTCGGCCTGGTAATATTCGACCAGGAGATCAAAAAGTACATCCCTCCCAAATCAACCTTAGGTCATCTGCACAATCTTTTGAGAGAGCTAGATAAACTATCACCATCAGTAACCACAGACATAAGCTCAACTTTACACCAGATGGCAGAGAGGATAAAAAGAAGGGGTCTGATTATTTTAATTTCCGATCTTTTTGACCAGCCGGAAGAAATAATAAATGGATTGAAGCATTTCAGGCATAAAAAACATGAGGTTATTGTATTTCATATACTGGACCCTATGGAGAAAAGCTTTGCCTTTGAAAAAGAGGCTGTTTTTAGAGATGTAGAAACCAAAGAACAGATCTGGACGTCTCCCTGGCAGATAAGAAAGGAATACCAGAATAAATTAAATGAGCTTTTAAGCAGGTATACCTTAGAGTGTCGTAAAAGTATGATAGATTATGTGCAGTTGGACACTCAAGTTCCTTTTGATCGGGCTTTGTTTGCGTATCTTAATAAAAGGCAGAGGTTGTGGTAGGATAGAGTCCCCTCTCCCCTTGCGAGAGAGGTTTAAGGGGAGGAGTTTACCCTCCCTTTTATTCCCTCCCTGCAAGGGAGGGAAATTAAAGGAGGAGCAGTGCTTCTAATTGGTGCGCATATGTCGATAGGGGGTGGTTTTTTCAACTCCCTTTATTCAGGTAAGGAGCTTGGATGCACCACTATTCAGATTTTCACTAAAAGTGCTAATCAGTGGAAAGCTAAGGAATTAACTCCTGAAGATATAGAGAAGTTCAGGCAAGCTCAGAAGGAAACAGGGATTGCTCCGGTTGTGGGTCATGATTCCTACCTTATAAACATTGCTTCAAGTGAGAAAGAGCTTCTTCAGAAATCAAGAGAGGCATTGCTCCTGGAGTTAACCCGCTCGGAAAAACTTGGATTACCCTATCTGGTTATGCACCCAGGCTCAAATCCAGATGAAAAAGAAGGGATACAAAAGATTGCAGATTCTTTATCCTGGGTCCATTCCAGAAGTAAAAACTACCAAGTAAAGATCTGCCTGGAGACCACCGCGGGTCAGGGTAACACCCTGGGATATCGATTTGAACAATTGGCTGATATTATAAATCTGACTGAGGAAGACAAGAGATTAGGAATATGCTTTGATACCGCTCATTCCTTTGTAGCTGGATATGATATCAAAGATGAAAAAGCTTACCGGAAAACCTTCGAACAGTTCAATCAGACAATCGGGATAAACAGGTTGAAAGTGATACATCTGAACGATTCCAAAAAAGCTCTGGGTAGCAGGGTTGACCGTCACGAACATATCGGTAGAGGCTTTATTGGTCTGGAGGGTTTCAGGTTGATTCTGAATGACAAAAGATTTGAAAAGATTCCAAAGATATTGGAAACACCCAAAGAAGATGACTGGGATGAAAAGAACTTAACCATCTTACGAAGATTAAATAAAGGATAAGATTATGAAACCCAGAAGAATAATCACTCTGTTATTCTTAGTTTTAGCTTTATGTCAGCTTAATTTAATGGCTTCAACCTATCTTCAGGTTGAGCTGAAATTAAAGGAAGGGGTGAAGGGGGATTCTTTAAGCTTTTACACAGTGGACGAAAGAGAGTTCGAGGTCAAAGAGGGGATTATTGCCACCCTTTTCGTAGGTAACCTCACTATAAACTTAAACTATCAGAAAATTGACAGCACGAATCTTGTTTTTAATTTAGGTTTTTTCACTTTAGCCCCGGAGATGAATAGGCTTTTCAAAACTTTTCCCATGGGGCTGAATCATACCTACACATTAAAAGATATCAAGCTGAAAAAAGAAAGGGAGTTTCAGCTGGAGATTACCCCTAAAAGATTTCTGGAGAAGGAAGATAATTGCAGCTATCTTTTATCTGATACACTCTGGTTTTACAAGCAGAGTGTCCATTATGCCTTTACTTTTATGGAAAAATCCCTGGCAGATTTTTTCTATAATATGAATAAGAACTATCTGGAGTTAGACTATGGAGAAATAAAACGGTATTTTAAGTTTCGGTATCCACAAAATTATAAGATAGATTATTTCATCTGTCCCTGCGAAATCTCAGAAGCTATCTGGGACAAAAGGCTTAACCTGAGTTTGGATCCGAGCAAACATAAAGTTTATGTACTTTTTGATAAGGAAAAGGAAAGTGTGGATTTTCCCGGGCCTTTACTTTTATTGCTTTATGAATTCTGGGGATATGCTCCCGCTTTCGTAGCTGAGGGTGCTTCAGGATACACCGGGTTAAGCCATTATTATGCTAAGAAGCTTAAAGATGATGGTTTACTTATTCCTTTATCCGATCTGGAAATAACTTCAGCTTACCGCAAGGCACCTGTTAAAATGGCTTTAAATGAAGCCTCATCTTTTATCAGCTTTTTGATTGATTCCTACAATATGAGCAGATTTAAGAGTTTTTACTCTCAGGTTACCGACCTTAGCTTCGATTCAGTTTTCGAAAAAGTATACTCCAAAACCTTTTCACGGGTGGAGGAGGAATGGCTCTACTTTCTGGATCGATATAAGCCAAATGAAGCGGTGTTAGAGTCTGTTGCGGAGAGGAAATTCAATTACAGGTATTACCGTGAGACCATAGAGCTTTTAGAGGATGCCCTTAAGATTTATGTAAACTATTCAGAAAGAGAGAATATAATCAGGGTATTAAACAAGCTGGGAGGGGCTTATTTTTCCCTGGGTAAGTATGCCGAGGCTTTGAGGGTTTACAAGCTCAAGTCATTAAATGATACACTCAATCCAGGAGACCACTTTATTCTGGGCAGTCTCTATCTAATACAGGGAGAAAAAGATTCAGCTAAATTTGAATTCCTCAAAGCGCTAAGCCTGGATTCGGTTTATGCTGCTCCACAGATCAAACTGGGCGAACTTTTTCTGAATGAGGGTGATCTGGATAAAGCTGAAAAATCACTGGACAGAGCCAAGAAATTAAATCCTGGTATCTCTGATTGGGTAGAGATATATACTGGTTTAGCTAAAGTTTATTTTTCAAGGAATGATAGCACAAAAGCTAAAGGGAATCTTTATTCTGCTTTACAATCTTCCAATAACTATCTTTCATCCACCGGCGGTGTTTTTGCTAATCCCTATGTGAAAATTGGAGAGGTATATCTTTCACTGGGCGAAGTTGATTCTGCACTGGTAACTTTTCAAATAGCAGAATTTATGGAAGACAGGCCCTTCTATCTGGGTAAGATTTATCTTAATATGGGAGAACTTTATGAGATGCAGAGGGATAGAGTTAAGGCTAAAATATATTATCAGCATGTCTTACAAATAGACTCAGGCTATCAGGAAAAAGCATTAGCTCAAAAAAGACTTAATTTAATAAGATAAATGCTCAACTTTCTTAACCCCATCCTTCTCTGGGCACTTCTGGCTGTTGTCATACCTGTGATGATTCATCTTTTCAGCAGGCAGAGAGTTAAGAAAATAGATTTCTCCTCGCTTATTTTTTTAAAGACCCTGGAGAGGACAAGATTGAGGGCATTGAAAATCAAGGAGTTTTTGCTCCTCTTAATTCGTTCTCTTATAATCCTCTTTGTGGTCTTTGCCTTTGCCAGACCAAGTTCCAAAAGTGGATTTGCCTCAAAACTGGGAGCACAGGCTAAAAACTCAATCCTTTTTTTGATAGATAACTCCTATCGCATGGGATATGAGACCAGAGAGGGAAATTTATTATGGATAGCTCAAAAAAAGTGTGAGGAGCTTTTAAAAATCTATACAAAGGGGGATGAACTCCACCTTATCACCTATAATGAGGATCCGGAAAAGTTCTTATCCTATCCCATATACGACACCTCTCTTATCTCGAGGGGGATTCGAGAGATTGAGCTTTCCCTTGAGCCGGCAGATTTAAACAAATCCCTGGAATCAGGAGTAGAAATTATAAGGGGGAGCAAAAACGAAAATAAGGAGATTTATTTATTTACAGACTTAAAAACTAAGGAACTACCTATTTTAAATAAATGGGGACCTTTTTTTGAAAAAGAAGGGATAAGGCTTTTTCTTATAGGACTGTCTAATGAGGAAAAAGAGAACTGGGGAATAAGGGATGTCGAGTCTCCATCGGGGGTCGTGGCTATTTCGACTCCGTTTGAGATAAAGAGCATAGTGAAAAATTATAGTGAAAAGTCGGTTCAAAATCTACTGATCAGTCTCTATTTAGACGGCAGAAGAGTAAGTCAAACAGATGCGAATCTTAAGGAAGGGGAGGAGACAAAGATCAGTTTTACTCAATCGGTCAAAGAAACAGGATTCCATTCAGGTTATTTAGAGCTCTCAGATGATAACTTGCTGGCAGATAATAAAAGATTCTTAACTTTCAAGCTTCCTGAAAAAATTGAAGTGCTTTTAGTGGAGAGTAAAGGAAAAAAAGAAAACTATTTAAGATTAGCCCTGATCCCTGTAAAAGAGAAGATAGATAGATTCAAGATCACACAGATTGACCCAAAATCCTTTCCTGCTAAAAATCTTTCAAATTACCAGGTGATAATTTTCTCCGATCTTTCGGAGCTAAGACCGGAGCATCTTCCCAGATTAGATGATTTTTTAAATTCAGGTAAGGGGATTTTCTTTTTCTTCGAAAAAAGCAAAGTGGAATTATTTGAGCAGATCAGCAAAAGGTATATCAACTCTATTTATAAAGGGATAAAAGATTTATCCGGCAGCAAAGAAGGATTTTTGACTATGGAAAAGTTGAATCTGTTCCATCCTATATTTCAACCCTATAAAGGGCTGGATAAGTCCAAATTCCCCAGGATAAGGTTTTTTTCTATTCATGAGGTCATCCCCGGAGAGGGCACAAAGGTACTGGCGAGTTTCAGCAATGGCGTTCCAGCTTTAGTGGAAAGCTTTTCCAAGACTGGCAAGGTTTTAGTTTTTTTAAGCTCAACTGCTCCCGAATTCTCTGATTTAGGGGAACATACTATTTTAGTCCCCCTGCTTCAGCGCTCGATTGAATACCTCTCCTCAAATCTGTTCACCACAGGGGAATATTTGGTTGGTGAGAAGATCAGAAAGGAGTATGAGTTAACCAATGCTGGAAAGGTAGAGCTTCTGAATCCTGAAAATCAAAAAGTTCTATTAAGCCCTAATTATATTGAAGATAGACTTGTCTTAAAATTTGAAGATCTGAAAAGACCAGGCATCTATCTTCTCCAATCCCAGGATATGGTTTTAGATCAGTTTGCGGTAAATCTCAATACCCGAGATTCAGACCTGGGTTCCCCTGAGGAAGGGGAATTAGAAAAAGAGTTAAGGAAAAATAAGAATATTATTATAATAAAGCCAAATCAGGAGGTAACAGGAAAGATTCTGAGTACCAGATACGGGAAGGAATTGAGTAAAAATTTCTTGTGGTTAGCCCTGGTTTTGCTTATCTTGGAGATGCTGATTTCAAAACACAGGAAGAAGGATTTGAAATACATCTCCATTCCTGACTCTCCGGGGAAAAAAGGTGCTGAGAAGATTTAAAATAGCTCAACTGCTTTTTTTGTTTTTTGTTCTCGAATGTACTCCTCATTACCAGACTACACCACACCACATTATTCCTCCGCCGGAAGAGTATAACAGCAGGATAAAAGTTCGGGTAATAACCCAGGATAGAAGCTACCCCCGGGGTGGTCCGGTGGATTTAAAACTGGAGATTGAGAATATCTCTCAGGAGGTGGTCAGCTTGGATTTTGATTTAAATCAGCTCTTCGATTTCGTAATCTATAGAAAGGGAGGGGAGGTCTGGAGATGGTCTTATGACAAGATCTTCGATAAGACTCAACTCAATCTATATATCTATCCTGGAGAAGTCTGGACTTTTCAAACAGAATGGGATACTAAAGACAATCAGAGAAGATATGTCTCCGGAGGAAGATATTATGTAGAGGGGATTTTAAGAATTTCTCCAGTCTTGAAATCAGAGAAGGTGGAGATAGGTTTAACAGATTAAATTGAAAAGTTGATGAGTTAGAAATGCTTTGATTTTTAATTAAAAGGTCCTTAGCTTTAAGGACAAAAGGTACAAAGGAGGTGAGAGAGGATGCCAGATAAGAAAAAGAAAGCCACATACAAATGTTCCAAGTGTGGATATACCTCCAGCAAGCAAGGTAAATGCTGTGGAGCTCCGATGAAGAAGGTCATGAAATAGGTTTAAGGTGACAGGTGAGAGGTTATAGGGGAAAAGATAAAAACTTTTCCCCTCCATCGTCAATTCAGCATTTAAATAATAGTGAATATAATTCCCCTTATAGGAGAGGGTCAGGTGAGGTAATTTGGGGGAGTGCAAACCTCCAGGTTTGCATGAGGGGTTATATATTATTTTGTTTGGTTGAAATAAAACTTAAGCTTTATACTCCATTAATTTTTCCAGAGATATGAGAATCTTGGGAATCTCAGGTAGCCCGGTTAAAAACGGGAATGTGGATTTACTGGTTCAGCAGGTTATCAAAGGTGTAAAAAGTAAAAGAGTCAAGGCTGAGATTTTATATTTGGATAGGATGAATATCTCCCCCTGCAAATCCTGCAGTAAAAATCCTGAACCTGAATTTTGTATGATCAAGGACGATATGGATATAATCTATGACAAGCTGAAAAAATCAGATGCTCTGGTTTTAGGCTCACCCATATACTTTGATACAATCTCTGCCCAGATGAAATTATTTTTGGATAGATGCAACTGCCTGACTCCACTGGTTAAGAAAAATAACAGGTATTATTTCAAATCGAGATTAAAAAGGAAAAGAAAAGGTGTAATCATATTGGTGGCAGGTGAAAAGCAGAGGTTCGATTATGCCCTTTCCACCTTAAAAGGTTTTTTTATATGGGCGAATATAAAATTTGTAGATAAATTATTATATTCTCATAGTTTTTTTGAGAAAGGGAAGGTGAAAGAGGACAAGAAGATAATGCAGAAGGCTTTTGATCTGGGTAAAAAATTATGGAGCGCAAAACTTTAATTTTGCTTGAGTATTGTAGTTGCTCGATTTATCGAGCTTTAAGACGCCCAATGCTTTATTATTGATACAGGTAATTTATGAACAGACTCATCTACAAAGGTAAAAATCGATACAGAGAGTTTTTATCAGCTGCCAGGATAATCTCCAGGAAGGTTTCAAAAATTAAAGGAGTCGTGGGAATAGCAGCAACTGGCGGAATAGGGCGAGGTTACTGCGATGATTATTCCGATTTAGACCTGATAGTTTATGCTGATGAGGAAAAAGCAAGGGAGATAAAAAAGTATATTGCAGTAGGTTATTTAAGATACAAAGATATTGATTTAGATACGCCGGTCGTATCGTATCAAAAAGCAATGAATTATAAAGTGCCATCCAGATACTGGTCTCAGATTCAAAGATGGGAAATGGGGAATGCCCTGATCCTGTTTGATACAAAGGGGAGGATAAAAAATCTGTTCAAGGAAAAGCTTATCTTCCCGGATTGGGAACAGAAAATACTTTTAGAAAAACATAGACAGGAAGTGGGATTTCACTTGAAATATAATTTCGAAACCTGGGAAAAAAGAGGGGATATTATAAATCTGGCTGACTCCCTGATTCGTGGTACCGAGAATTTGATTTTATGGATTTATGCTAAGAACAGGAAATTTCAACCCTTTATACCTAAATGGCTTTTCTGTTATATTGAGAATAAAATAGTTCCTGAATCTAAATATCTAAAACTAATTGAAAAGCCATATCTGGGACCTGTCAAAACAATAAAACAAGCCAGAGATATCAGAGATGAACTTTTGAAATTATGCAGCAGAATCGGGTTAAAATTCGATTATGATAAAGTTGACGATATTTTCAAGCAGAATGAAAAGAATTATGAGAAGATTTCAAAAAGAACTAAATATTACTTAAGCTGGTAGATTTACCCGAAGAGCTTATAAAATTATATATTTTTCATTTATCGGAGCAGGGAAATATAATTTTTTTGAAGGAGAATTGGGTTATGAAAATCAATTTAAAGGAGATACTGAAACTAGCAATAAGCATAATCGTCTGCCAGTTAGCAGGGGTTATCGGTTCTATTTTCACCACCCCAGCGATTTCCACCTGGTATGCAACTTTAACCAAACCCTCTTTTACCCCACCTAATTGGGTCTTTGCTCCGGCCTGGACCAGCCTTTATCTTCTTATGGGTGTTTCAGCCTTTCTGGTCTGGCGAAAGAGAATAGAAAATCCCCGGGTTAATCTGGCACTACGGTTTTTCATTATTCAGCTGGTTTTAAACTCCCTCTGGTCGGTTCTATTTTTTGGGCTCGGATCTCCACTACTGGGATTTATTGAGATCATGCTTCTCTGGCTCTTTATTGTATTGACCATCGTTTATTTTTTCAGAGTGTCAATTATAGCTGGAGTTCTGCTTTTACCTTACATCTTCTGGGTAAGTTTTGCCTTAGTTCTGAATTTTTCCTTGTGGAGACTTAATCCTTGAGACTATGGAGCATACATCCCAAATATCTTGATAAAATAGGGCTTATAGCTCTGTGGAGGGAAGGGTTACTTGCCCAAAAGGTTTTAAAAGGAAAAACAAGGAGGTATATAAACCATCCTCAGCTTTCAAGATTCAAAAACCATCCAGATCCCCTGAAAGCCATTGCCAATTACCTTTTAGAAGTGTGGAAGGAGTCGGGCAAAAGAGGGTATAAGTTTAATAAGAAGAAAATAGGAAAGACAGGAAAAATCGAGAAGATTAATTTAACTGACGGTCAGCTCAGTTGTGAATTTAAGATACTCCGAAGTAAATTAAAGAAAAGAAAGCCTCGTAAATACAAAGAGGTATTGTTAATTAAAGATATTGAGTGTCATCCCCTCTTTGAGGTTACAAAGGGAAAGATTGAGAGCTGGGAAAAAGCAAAAGTTTGAGAAAACAATTAAGATTAATTAATTGTTATGAGAGTAATTATCACCGGTGGAACCGGTTTTATCGGAAGAACCTTAAGTGGTCATCTGGTTGAAGCTGGCTACGAGGTCATAGCTCTTTCTCGCAAGGCAAAAACATCCAGCAAAATTCTCGGAGAAAAAATCACCTTAGCTGAGTGGGAGGGCAAAACATCTAAAGGATGGGTAAATTATGCAGATGGTGCTTTTGCCATTGTCAATTTAGCCGGGGAGAATATTGCAGGTGGTCGCTGGACTGAAGCGAAAAAACAGGCAATCATGGAAAGCAGGCTTAATGCTGGAAATGCAGTAGTTCAAGCTGTGAAAGAAACTAAAGAAAAGCCAAAGGTAATAATACAATCATCTGGTATTGGTTATTATGGGGTACATTCAGAAGAAATAGTTGATGAAACAGTTCCCCTGGGAAGTGGATTTTTGCCTGAGGTGGCTGAAAGGTGGGAAAATTCCACAAGGGAGGTTGAGTCTTTCGGGGTCAGACATATAATCATTCGAACAGGTGTTGTTCTGGGAAAAGATGAAGGGGCACTTCCTCGTCTGATTATGCCTTTCAGGTTTTTCTTTGGTGGTCATCCGGGAAATGGAGAGCAGTATTTTTCATGGATTCATCTGCAGGATGAGATCAGAGCGATTCGTTTCTTAATGGAGAGAGAGGATCTAAATGGGATATTCAATCTCACAGCTCCGGGAAGCCTTAAGATGAAAGATTTCTCTAGTATTTTGGGTAAAGTGATGAGAAGACCCTCCTGGTTTCCCCTACCAGGATTTTTATTGCGTATGATTTTCGGACAAATGGCTGAGGAGACGATTTTAACCGGGCAGAGGGTGTTACCTAAAAGACTTCAGGAATATGGATTTAAATTTCTTTATCCTGAGGCAGAACCCGCCCTTCAGGAGATTTTAAATAAATGATTAAATAAATAAAAAGAGAAATTGAATATTAATTCAACGAGATTAAAATGAGTAAAATAAATCTTGAACAGAGAAAGTATCTGGAAAATAAATTTGGAAGCAGGGTTTCTTTTAATACCATAGAGCGTGGACTTTATGGACATGATATCGCCGCGATTCCCGGGCTTATTAAAGTTCTGATAGGTAAAACAACCCCAGATGCAGTAGTTCAGCCGCAAACTGAAGAAGAGTTAGTTAACCTGGTCCGCTGGGCAAAAGATAATAATGTACCCCTTACTCCCAGAGGAAAAGCATCATCTGGATACGGCGGGGTCTTGCCGGTTAAGAATGGGGTTGTGATAGATTTTTACAGGATGAATCGCATTCTTCAGATTGACCCAAAGACTCAAACTGTAAGAGTGCAGGCAGGTGTGGTATGGGAAAAACTTGACCGG